>Ga0308159_1000203_pt1 | contig 187708 bp, 159 predicted proteins | sample PhyCR1_FD_201040 | JGI IMG/M metagenome (GOLD analysis project Ga0308159, IMG submission 201040) | Phyllosphere microbial communities from UC Gill Tract Community Farm, Albany, California, United States - DLSLC.R1 | ecosystem: Host-associated > Plants > Phyllosphere > Unclassified | place...
TCACTCCAAAGCGCAGGGCGATGCCGAGACCCACCACCACGAGCACGATATTGATCAGAGAAAGCGCGGCCACGATATCGATGGCGCCGGCCGCCCAGAGCGACACCAGCATCGAACCGATGGTTTCAGTGCCGGGCGACAGCAGGTACACGCCGGTCGAATACTCACGCTCGAAAATAAGGAACATCAACAACCACGCGCCGATCAGGCCGAATTTGGCCAGGGGCACGGTCACGTGGCGGGTCACCTGCGAACGGGTGGCGCCGGCGCTGCGCGCGGCTTCCTCGAGTTCGGGGCCCACTTGCAGCAAGGTCGATGAAATCAATCGCAGGCCATAGGCGATCCACACCACGGTGTAGGCCAGCCACACGCTGAAGATCGTGCTGCGCAGCGAGCGCAAGGCTTCCACCAGGTTCTCGCGCAGCCATTCGGCAAAGGGCAGCACCGAGAGCCAACCGTCTTCGAGCGAGTTGTCGAGCCACATCGGCACAAACAAAAACACCCACAAGAACGCCAGGCCGGCGAGCAACCCAGGTACGGCACGCGGCACCAGAACGCTGTAGTCCATGAAGCGGGTGACGCCGTCCGGCTTGCGGTGCATGGCCAGGCCCACGAAGGTGTAGCAGAGCACCGCGGCGGCACCGCCGAACACCCCGATCGCCACCGAGTTGACGATCGCGCGGATCAGGTTGGGCTGGGAGAACACCGTGCGAAAGGCATCCAGCGACAGCACTTCCATCAGATTGATGTTCATGCCCCAGTTCGACACGAAGGCGCGCAGCACCACGCCCAGGAGCGGCACCGCAATGGTGACGATCAACCAGAACGCCACCACGGCGCCCGCCACCCAGCGCCACTTGCCCAACGGCAACGGCCGGGCGCGCGACGCCTTGCCCTTGACGGTGACGAAGCGGTTGGCCGTGCGCATCAGGCGGCGTTGCAGTGCCACCAAAGGCACGGTCATGCAGATCAGCACCACGGCCACAGCGGCCATCAAGTGATACGACGGGATGCCGAGTTTGTTCGTGAGTTTGTAGAGATAAGTGGCCAACACCAGGTTGCCTTCAGGGTCGCCCAGCACCAGCACGAGGCCGAACACTTCGAGTCCCAGGAAGAAGAGCAACACGGTGGCGTAAAGAATGGCGGGCCGCACCATGGGCAGGCTGACCGACACCATCACCTGCAACGGCGAGGCACCGGCGACGCGTGCGGCTTCTTCCACATCGGATCCCATGCTGCGCAAGGCCGACGAGATGTACAGATAGGCATGCGGGACGTGCGTCAAACCGGCGATGATCACGATGCTGGTGAGCGAATACACGTTCCAGGGCACAAACCCGATGAGGTCGTTGACCCACAGCGAGATGAAGCCGACGGGGCCGGCTGCCACCACATAGCCGAAGCCCAGCACCATGGGTGAGACGAAGATCGGCACGAGGATCAACGGCGCGATCCAGCGTCTGCCGGGCAGGTCGGTGCGAATCATCAGAAACGCCAGCATCCCGCCCAAGGGGATCGCGATGATGGCCAGGCCGAAGGCCAGGATAAAGCCGCTCTTGAGCGCCTTGTAGAAATCGTCGTCGGCAAATATGAACCGGAACGCGTCGAGGCTGAATGCCTTCGACGGTTGAAAGAAGGGGGCCGAGAGGAAGCTCTGATAAACGATCAGCGACAAGGGCACATATATCGCAATCGCCGTGAGCACCACGACCACGCCGCGAGGCAAGGATTGCCATTTTCTGCGTAGGGCAAGCATCGAATCGTCCTGATGGAGCGTGCGTTGAGAACGCCGCCGGCGCTGTGCCGGCGGCAGATTCGGTAACGCGGGGAACGAGGGGCCGGTTACTTACCGGCGGCCGTGCGCCACTTCTTGATGAAGTCGAGGCGTTTGTTCTGTTCGAGATACTCGAGCAGCGTTTCGTCCACGGGGATCGGCTTGAGCGAGTCGCCCAGCTTCTTGGTCATGCCGTCGACGTCGTTGTCGCCCGGGATGTCATCGCGGATCGAGGCCAGATCGGACTGATTGGCCAGCACGTCCTGACCCTTGGCCGACAGGAGGAAATCGAGCCACAGGCGGGCGGCGTTCTTGTTCTTGGCCTTTTTGCTGATGAAGGCCACGCGCGAGAGCACCAGCGTGTAATCCTTGGGGTAGGAGATGCCGATCGACGGATCGGTCTTCGCGCGGGTTTCGGCGTACGAACCCAGGATGTTGTAGCCGATCAGATTCTCACCCGACGACACGCGTTCCATCATCGTGCCGGTGGACGATTGCACCACCAGGCCGCCCTTGGCGATATTGGCCAGATCTTCGAAGTACGTCTTGTCGTTGCGGCTGTCCTGCACGGCGAGCATGAAGCCCACGGCCGATTTCTCGACGTCGTAGGTGGTGACCTTGTTCTTGTACTTGTCGGACTGGGCGGCAATCAGCTTGGCCAGCGCGGCGTGCGAATTGGGCACGTCGCCTTCGGGCACGAGGCGTTTGTTGTAGATGAAGACGGCGGGTTCGTACGTGGTGCCGTAGGCGGAGTCTTTCCACACCGACCACTTCGGCAGTTTGGGCAATTCAGGCGAAGCGTAGTTTTGCGCGTAGTCGGTGGCGAGCTTGAGCGCCGAATCCATCGACGAGCTCCACACCAGGTCACCGCTGGTGCCGCCTGCCGCTTGCTCGCTGATGTAGCGGTTGTACAGCTCGGTGCTGTTCATGTCGTTGAATTCGACTTTCACACCGGGATAGGCGGCTTCGAACGCTTTGATGACGGGGCCGGCGGCCTTCGTATCGGTGGTCGAGTAGATGACGACTTTGCCTTCTTTCTTCGCGCCGTCGATGATGCTTTGGTAGGCGGCGGGATACCCTTGCGGCACGGTTTGCGCGATGGCGCTGCCGGTGGCGAGGGCGAAAGCGACGGCGCACGCGGCCGTCAGACGTGACTGGGCAAACATAGTGTCTTCTCCATTAGGATTCATCGCAGCGGGTCTGCGCCCGGCGTGATGCATCATAGGAGTCGCTTACTGTCAGCGTCCTGTCACGGTGCGGTTGGCGGTATCAGGGAAATCCCGGTATCGGTAATCAGCCGGCTCCAGTTCTGGATGAAGCGCGAATGGCGGCGCCGGTCCAACCCCACCAGCAGTGCCGGGCTCATCACCACGGGCTGCACGATACCTTGCGAGCGCGCCAGCACCTTTTCCGCCGTCCATCGGCCAGGGGTGTCTTCCATGATCGAGCCCAGCCCCGACTGGCTTGACGCCACGGACTGACCGGCCGGCGAGAGCAGATAGTCGACCAGGGCGCGCGCGAGCTCAGGGCGCGGTGCGCGCCGCATGATGAGTACCGAGCGTGCCAGCACCAGCACGTAATCGCGCGGGAATACCACCCCGATCCGCGCGCCTTCCGCTTGGCGCGCCAGCGCGTACGACCCCAGCACGTTGTAGCCGATGTCCATGTCGCCGCGTTCGACGGCATCGAGGATGCCGGCCGACGTGGCGGACAGGCGCGTATCGACCCGCCCGAGCGCATTGGTCAACCCCCAGAAGTTCGACGACAGCAATTCGTCCTGCTCGGCCAGCAGATATCCCACGCCGCTCACGGCGATATCGTAGGTGCCCACGCGGCCTTGCAGCGATTGATGTTCGCGTTCGAGCAGCGCAACCAGATCCTGCCGCGTGCGCGGGATCGTGGCCTCGGTGAATCGATCGGGGTTGTAGATCCACACCGCCGGTTCGAACGTGAAGCCGAACACCTCATCGCGCCATTTGGCCCAGGTCGGCAAGCGCGCGGCCTGCGGCGACGCGTACTGCATCGCAAAGCCGTCGTTGGCCAAGCGCACCTGCAGATCGGCCACCGAGCTCATCAGCACATCGACGTCGTTCAGTTTGCCGGCCACCGTGGCGTCGTAGGCTTCGCGGCCACCCATTTCGCGATACACCACATCCACGTCGGGCCGCTCTTCCTGAAACCCGCGAATCACCGGCACCACCACCGGCGTATCCGTGGGCCCGGCAATCACGAGCGTGCGGCCCGATGGGCGCGGCGCCGGGTAGCGGGTTTCGTTCATGCGCGGCACCGCAGTGGTGCCGGGTTCGGTGGTCAATGCCGGCGCATCGGTTTCCATGGCGCGGGCGTCGGGATGCCCGAGCAGCAGCGTCATCGAGACGAATGCAAACATCACCAGCGCGCGGGTGACCGGCGCCGTGCGATCCGGTGCAGGGCGTGCTGTTGTGGGGTGTGCCGACATCGGGCGCGAGATATTGCCGCCGGCATGCACGCGTCCGCGCGCCAGGGGCAACACCACGCGCGCCGACAGGCCGCCACCGGCCCGATCCTGCAGGCGCAGTGAGCCGCCGTGCATCTCAGCCACATTGCGCACGATCGCCAGTCCCAGTCCGGAGCCGCTCGAATCCGCGCCGCTGCGCCCGCGCACGAAGCGCGCTTGCACGGTTTCTTTTTCATCGTCGGCCACGCCGGGGCCGCGGTCGAGCACCGTGATGGCAACGCGGTAGTTCGACACGGGCGTGGCGTGAATCTCCACGTCGCCGTCCGGCGCATAACGCAAGGCGTTGTCGACCAGATTGCGCAGCATTTCGCGCAACGCCAGCCGGTCGCCGGAAATGCGCGCACGCCGCACGTCGGGTGCGATGGAGATTTTCAGTCGCGGCACTTGCAAGGGGCCGATGCGGCGTCGCGTTTCGTTGATGGTTTCGGCCACGCCCACGAAGTCGCGGCCATGCGTGCCCAGGCGATGGCTGATCGTGGCATCCATCAGCAATTGGTTGATCAGATCGCTGGCCTGCGTGGCGTTGCGGTGGATGCGCACCACGCGTTCGCGCAGGCGTTCGGGATCGGGTTCGTCCAGCGCCACTTCGGCTTGTGCCCGCAACGAGGCAAGGGGGGTGCGAACCTGATGCGCCGCATCCGCGACCAGATCATTGAGGGTTGCCATCACGCCGGATAGGCGGTGCATGAACGCATTGAGCGCTTCGACCAGGCGTTGCGTTTCGCGCGGCACCGGCGCGTCGAAGGCGCGCAAGTCGTCGGGCGCGCGTTCGCGCAATGCGCGTTCCATCGTGCGCAGCGGCGAAAACGCCAGCCGCAGGCCGAACCAGATCAGCGCCAGCGCCACGAGCACCAGGGCGACCAGCGGCACCACACTGCGATTGAGGATTTCTGCGGCCAGCACTTCGCGCGCCCCGCGCGTTTCGGCCACCCGCACGGTGACCCAGCCCACGTGCTGCGCGGCTGATACGAGACGGCCCACGGTGACCACGCGGATCGGATCGTCGTGGTAGCGCTGATCGGCGAACACGGGGGTGGCGGAAGCGGCCAGCGGCAAGGCAGGTGCCAGATCGTCATAGCCGGTAATGGGCTCGCCCGCTGGATCGCGCACGCTGTAGAACACGCGCTCCTGGCCGGACATCATGGCCAGCGACGAGAAGGGCGGTTCGACCGTAACGCCGTCGTCGCCCATCTGCACCGACCCTGCGATGGTGAGCGCCGATGCCGCCAGCAGGCGATCGAATGCCTGGTCCGACGCCGAATGGGCGTAACCGCGCAGGAACGCGATCAGCGCAAGCGTGGCCGCAATCAGCAACAGGCAGGCCACCGTGAAGATCCGTCGGCGAATCGAAAACGACTTAAGCCCCGTCATGCACCGTCACCCGATAGCCCACGCCCCGTATCGTGACGATTTCCAACGTCGCGGCCGCGAGTTTCTTGCGCAGGCGCGAGATCAGCAGTTCCAATGCATTGAGCGAGGCATCTTCAGCGTCGAAGAGTTGCACCATCAGGCGTTCCTTCGTCACCGTTTGTCCGAGCCGCGACACGAGAATTTCCAGCAGGCGGAACTCACGCCGGCCGAGCTCGATCGGCAGGCCGTCGATGCTCGCCGTGCGGCCAGCCTGATCCACCACGAGATTGCCGTAGTGGGGGTGGCTGGTCGTCTGCCCGGAAGGCCGGCGCATGAGGGCGCGCAGTCGCGCCTCAAGCTCGCGCAGGTCGAACGGCTTGACGAGATAATCGTCCGCGCCCAGGTCGAGCATGTCGATCTTGTCTTCGATTTCGGCGCGCGCCGTGATCACCAGCACGGGCGTATCCACACCCGCTGCGCGCAGCGCCCGGATCACGGCAAAGCCATCCGTTCCGGGCAGCATGATGTCGAGCACCAGGGCATCCCAATTGCCTTCGCCCGCGTAGCGCAACGCGGCTGCGCCATCGCGCACCCATTCGACGCTATGGCCCGCACCGCGCAGCTTGCTCTCGATGGCGTCCCCCAGATCGAGATTGTCTTCCGCCAGCAACAACCGCATGACCGATCTCTGCCTCTTCTCGTTATATGCGAGGCAGTGTAGCGCCAAGATACATTCCGCCGATGGCCGGGCCCAGGGCCTTATCTGCCGGCCGGCAGGATTCGCATGGCTCGGGAGGAGGGCTGCCGCTCGCGTATCATTTCGAATGTCGTACACGCCACCCGATTTCGGGTAGCGGGCAACAGCCAGGAACGGATCATCATCATGAGTGTGGGTAGCGGCAACAACAGCGCCGCCATTGCGGGCATCGGCGTGGATTTGCTGCGCGTCGATCGTATCGAGCGCGCGCTTGCGCGTCATGGCGACCGGTTCGCCACCAAGATTCTCGGCCCCCAGGAAATGGACAAGTTCCTCGCCCGACGCGCCCGCGATCCCGCCCGCGGGATTCGCTTTCTGGCCACCCGTTTTGCGGCCAAGGAGGCGTTCTCCAAGGCGATCGGCCTTGGCATGCGCATGCCCATGACCTGGACGCGTGTGCAAACCTTGAATGCGCCCAGTGGCCGCCCGGTGCTTGTGATCGGTCCCGAGTTGCAGGCCTGGTACGACGAGCGCTTCGGCGCGGCGCACGTGTCGATCACCGATGAGTCGGATATGGCGGCCGCTTATGTCATTGTCGAGACTCGGCGCGTGTGAGTGCCCAACCGTTTTTTTAGCCGCTGCCATCGGTGGTTCCCGAATTGGTTTTACGGATTGATATCCTGCCGTTATGTCCCTTGCTGACGCTTTGAATACCTTGCCGCCCGGTCCCATCATGGTCGATGTGGCGGGCACGACGCTCACTTCCCGCGAGATCGCACGCCTGCGCCAGCCGGCGGTGGGCGGGGTGATTCTCTTTGCCCGCAATTTCACCGATCGGGCCCAATTGGTGGCGTTGACCGCGGCCATCCATGCCGCACGCAGTGAGCCGTTGCTCATTGCCGTCGACCATGAAGGCGGCCGCGTGCAACGCTTTCGTACCGACGGGTTTACTGCCGTGGCGCCCATGGCCGGCTTGGGCCGCGTCTGGGATGGCGACCCCCTGTTGGCCATGCAGCAGGCAACCGCCGCCGGCTATGTGCTCGCCGCCGAGTTGCGCGCCTGCGGCGTGGATTTCAGCTTTACCCCCGTGCTCGATCTGGATTACGGCGTAAGCAAGGTGGTGGGCACGCGTGCCTTTCACCGCGATCCGCGCGTGGTGGCGATGCTGGCGCGCGCGGTGCTGCAAGGGTTGGCACTGGCCGGCATGGGGGCGTGCGGCAAGCATTTTCCCGGACACGGCTATGCCGAGGCCGACTCGCATGTGGCGTTTCCGGTCGATCCCCGCAGTCTGGACACGATTCTGGCCGACGATGCCGCGCCCTATACCTGGCTGGGCGATCTGATTCTGCCGGCGGTGATGCCGGCCCACGTCATCTATCCTGAAGTGGACGAACGTCCGGCGGGATTTTCGCCGATCTGGGTGCGCGAGATTTTGCGCGGGCGCCTGGGCTACGATGGGATGGTGTTTTCGGATGACCTGACGATGGCGGCAGCCTCGGTCGCCGGTGACATTCTGGCCCGCGTCGAGGCGGCGCTCGACGCCGGTTGCGACATGGCGTTGGTATGCAATCATCCCGACTGGGCCGACGACTTGCTCTCTCGCTTCACGCGACCCCTCCAGCCCGATTCGGTGGCTCGCCTGCGCCGGCTCATGCCGCACACTCAGGCGTTGTCCTGGGATGCCCTGCAAAGCGATCCGTATTACCAGCATGCCCGACACCTTCAATCTCAAATCGTTTCTCTCTGATCTGCCGCACCTGCCCGGTGTCTACCGGCACCTGGACGACACCGGCGAGGTGATGTACGTCGGCAAGGCGCGCGATCTCAAGAAGCGCGTGTCGTCGTACTTCCAGAAAAACCTGGCCAGTCCGCGGATTGCCCAGATGGTGTCGCGCGTCGATCGGGTGGAGGTGACCGTGACGCGGTCCGAGGCCGAGGCGTTGCTGCTCGAAAGCAACCTGATCAAGCGCCTGCGACCGCGTTACAACATCCTGTTTCGCGACGACAAATCCTATCCCTATCTGTGGGTGACGGGCCATCAGTGGCCGCGCATCGCGTATTACCGGGGCGGCACCAACAAACGCGGCGAATTCTTCGGGCCGTTCCCCAATGCGTGGGCCGTGCGCGAAACCATCCAGATCCTGCAAAAGGTGTTTTTGCTGCGCACCTGTGAGGATTCGGTGTTCGCCAACCGTTCGCGGCCCTGTCTGCTGCATCAGATCGGGCGGTGCTCGGCACCGTGTGTGGGCAATATTTCGGCTGACGACTACGCCAACGACGTGCAACGGGCCTCGCGCTTTCTGAATGGCCAGGCCAAGGAAGTGTTGGGTGAAATCGAAACGCGGATGATGAAGGCCGCCGAAGTGTTCGAATTCGAACGGGCGGCCGCGTTGCGCGATCAGATGGGCGCGTTGTCGCGCGTATTGCATCAGCAGACGATGGAAGACACCGCCGGTGGCGATACCGATGTGATCGCCATCGCGATGGCCGGCGGGCGCGTGTGCGTCAACCTGGCCATGGTGCGCGGCGGTCGCCATCTGGGCGACAAACCGTTTTTCCCCAGCCATGCAGAGGCCGAATCGGCCGAAGACATTCTCGAGGCCTTCGTGGGCCAGCATTATGCGGGCGGGGCATTGCCGGCGGTGATCGTGAGCAATACGGCGCTGCCCGATCCGGCCTTGATCGAATTGCTGGCCGAAGAGGGCAACACCAAGGTGCGATTTCTGAGCCGGCCGCAGGGCACGCGCCGCTCGTGGCTCGAGCAGGCGCAGCGCAACGCCGAAATGGCCCTGGCACGCGCGCTTACCGAATCCGGTGCCCGCGCCGCCCGAACGATGACGCTGGCCGAAGCGCTCGATATGGATACCGACGAGACCGCGCTCGATGCGTTGCGAATCGAGTGCTTCGACATCAGCCATACCGCGGGCGAAGCGACGCAAGCCTCCTGTGTGGTGTTCGAGCATCACGACATGCAGCCCTCGCTGTATCGGCGATACAACATTGCCGGCATTACCCCGGGCGACGATTACGCCGCCATGCGGCAGGTACTCAACCGCCGTTTCGCAAAGGTGGCCGATGGCGAAGCGCAACTCCCCGGGCTCGTGCTCATCGACGGCGGCAAGGGCCAGGTGGAAGTGGCGCGGCAAGTGTTTAGCGAGCTGGGCCTGGACATCCACGTGCTGGTGGGCGTTGCCAAAGGGGAGGGCCGCAAGGTCGGCCTCGAAACGCTGATCTTTGCCGACGAGCGGCCGGCGGTCGCGCTGGGGCCCGGTTCGGCGGCCCTGATGCTGATCGCGCAGATTCGCGACGAGGCCCACCGTTTTGCCATTACGGGCATGCGCGCCAAGCGGGCAAAAACGAGAAACGTGTCGCGGCTGGAGGAAATCGAAGGCATCGGCGCGCGGCGGCGCCAACGATTGCTCACCCGTTTTGGCGGCTTTTCGGGCGTGTCGCGCGCCAGTATTCAGGAGCTGGCGTCCGTGGATGGCATCTCGCAAGAGCTGGCCGAACGGATTTACGAGTCGCTGCGCGGCTAATTCGCTCGGGTAAACCCCGAGCAACTGATGTAGCATACGCCCACCATGCCTTTAAACGTACCCATCATTCTGACCTGGCTGCGCATCGCCATGATTCCTATGGTGGTCGGGTTGTTCTATCTTCCCGACACCTGGATGTCAGTGCCGGTACGCGATACGCTCGCCGCGGCCGCCTTCGTGGTCGCCGCGCTCACCGACTGGTTCGATGGGTGGCTCGCCCGCCGCTGGAACCAGACGTCGGCCTTCGGCGCGTTCCTCGACCCGGTGGCCGACAAGCTGATGGTATGTGCCGCGCTGCTCGTGCTGCTCGACCTGGGCCGCGTCGACGACTTCATTGCCCTCATCATCATCGGTCGTGAAATCACCATCTCCGCCTTGCGCGAATGGATGGCGCAGATCGGCGCCAGCGCCAGCGTGGCGGTGCATCGATTGGGCAAGTTCAAGACGGCCGCGCAGATGATCGCGATTCCGTGCTTGCTGTATTACCGCCCGGTGTATGGCGTCAGCGCCCACATCGTCGGCATGGTGCTGATCGTCATCGCGGCCATCCTCACGGTGTGGTCGATGTGCTATTACCTGCAGCGGGCCTGGCCCGCGATCCGGGAAAAATCGCAGTGAGCGCCACGCCAGCCTCTTGGGCCGGCGATGCGTCGGATACGCCGCAATTGCGGCGGCAGGACTGGCTGACCATCGCGGTCATCGGCATTGCCCACGCCGCCTCGCACTTCTTCCAGCTCGTCATCCCGTCTTTGTATGTGCCCTTGGCGCAGGCGTTCGACCTGGACTTTGCGCGCCTGGGCCTGCTCGTGTCGGCGTTTTATGTGGTGTCGGGCCTGGGGCAGGCCTCCTCCGGATTCGTGGTCGACCGCATCGGGGCCCGCCCGGTGTTGTGGTTCGGCTTGTCGTGCTTCGTTGCTGCCGCCATCCTGATCGGTACCGCCACCGGCTACGGCATGCTGCTGTTGGCGGCTTGCGTGGGGGGCGTAGGTAATTCGGTCTTTCACCCGGTCGACTACTCGCTCATCAATCATCGCATCAGTAGCCGGCGCCTCGGCCATGCCTTCAGCGCACACGGGCTTACCGGCAGCCTCGGGTGGGCGTTGGCGCCGTTGTTCATCGCGACGCTTACCACGCTGTGGGGCTGGCGCGTCGCCGCGTTCGGCGTGGCGGTGCTGGTGGTCGCCGTATTGGCGTTGACTGTCATCGCGCGCGGGTTGTTGACCTCGCCCGGCACGGCGCGCAAGGCAGCCCTTAGTGCGAACAGCGCCGCCACTGGCATGGCGCCGGCGGCGGCAGGCTCGGCGTCCGCCGCCGTCTCGCCGGCCCAGGCCGACGCGGCCTTGCGTGCGGCCACCCCCGGCGAGCAGGTCGTGCCGCCCACATCGGTCGATGAGCCGGCCCCGGCCGTCGCCACGCCCACCGCGATGGAAACGCTGCGCGCGCTGTTGGCCAAACCCGCCTTATGGGGCGCCTTCCTCTTTTTCGCCTGCACGTCGATTGCGCTGTCGTCGGTGCAGAACTACACCATTCCGTTGCTCCACGACCTGTACGGTGTCACGGCCATTCTCGCCAGCTCGGCCTTGTCCGGCTATATGGTGGCGTCTGCCGTGGGCATGATTGCCGGCGGGTTCCTCGTGTCGGCACAACCGCACGTCGAGCGCATCGTGGCGATCTCTTTGGTGCTGGCCGGAGCCACGCTGGTGCTGCTCGCCTCAGGCAGCGTACCCGCCGGCTGGGCGGCAGCCGTCATCATGGTGGCGGGTTTCTGCTCCGGCGTAGCCGCGCCTTCGCGCGACATGCTGATCCGCCGCGTGACGCCCAAGGGCGCCGTCGGCTCGGTCTATGGCCTCGTGTATTGCGGCATGGACGTGGGTGCGGCCGTGGGGCCGATGCTCTTCGGCTTGATGTTGGACGTGGGCATGCTGCGCGGCCCGTGGATCGGCGCCGGTATCGCTTTCGTCGCCGCGGCATTGCTCGCTCAATGGATTGCACTGAACGCGCGCCGGGCAGGGCAGTAGGGATGCCTGGCAAGCAGGGCGCAGTTCGGGCTGAAGCAGGCGATCGGGCTCGCGCCACGCGATCGAGATAGGCGAGCGCCATGACACGCGCCAGAAAGATGTGGGGCCTTGCCCTGGTGGTTGCGGCGTTGGTATACGCCTTCCTCAATCTTCGCGGGCTGCCCTACGAAGGCAGGCACTACAGCCCGAATCACCACTATTACTATCAGCTCTCGAGAACGTACGGCTTCTCGGATCTCGTCCCGCGCATGTCGATGCCGGGCGGGGGATCGGACTGGATGTATTACCTCGACGGCTATGTGCGGGTCTATCGCGTGCAGGACGATCAGCTCGTCGCGAAGAAATTCGTCGAGGGGATGCCAAACGCGCAGTTTCGTTGGTTCGAGACCCACTTGCTGTTCTTCGGTGCAGAAGGCGCGGACATGGTGCTGCTGCCCAGCGCTGCGGAGTAGGTCACGCGCGTCCGGGGCTGAATCACTCTGTGACTCGGTCTGGCGGTCAGTCAGTCACTTGTCACTCAGTCACCCGGCAGATCACTCACTCAAGCATTCGATCGGTCGATCAGTCCGCTGTCGCTCAGTCGTACTGCCCGCTGATTTTGCTCAAGTATTCCACCTTCGCGCTCTGCAGGTGATCCACGCACAATTGCGCAAGCGCCCAGCTGTCCGTGCCCTTGAGCAGCTGGATGATCATGTAGTGATCGCGTTCGGAGGCGATCGCGTGCGCGTAGTCTGCCGTGCGTTTGGCGCGCACCGGCAACGTCAACCACATGTAGTGCTTGATCGATGCCACCAGGTATTGGTTGCCGCATGCGGCGAACATGGTCAGGTGAAACGCATCGTTGGCTTCATGCACGCCAGTGAAATCACGTGCCCGCAGGCACGCGCCGTAATGGGCATGAAGGCGCTCGAGTTCTTCCAGCACCGCGGCGGGCGCCGGCAGCGGGATGCGCAGGGCGGCTTGCCGTTGCAGCAATTCGCGCACTTCATAGATCTGACGCACTTCGGACGGGGTGAGCGATCGCACCGCCACACCCTTGTTCTTTTCCCGCACCACGATGCCGGTGCGTTCGAGATCGGCGAGCGCCTGGCGCACGAAATGGCGCGTAACGCGGAAGCGGGCGATCAAGGTGTCTTCGGTCAGGCGTTCACCCGGGGCGAGACGCCCGAAGATGATGTCCTCGCCCAATGTCTTGGCAATGTCGGCCACGTCCAGCGCGGCTGCTTCTTCTGCCTGATCGATCAACGCCCGCTCCGTCATGACTGTTCCGTTGCACTGCCCCCACGTGCGTAAATGGCTTCGACCAATGCAAGCGTCTGAAGATTGTCTTCGGGATTCGTTTCGAAGGGGGTGCCGCGATCGAGGCCGTCAACGAAATGCGCAATCGCCGCTGCGTAGGACCCGAGGTAGGTCGTGGGGGCGTCATATTGTAGCGTGGCGGCTTGCTCGCCCAGACAGCGCAACGTCATGCCTTCGAGCTCGATCGTGCCGCGCTCGCCGATGAGCGTGAGGCGATCGGACTGGGCCGCAGCGCGCCCATGCACCCGCAGGTTGGCCATCAACAGCACCGGCGCGCCTTGCGCCGTTTCGAAGCAGATCGCGGCACGGTCTTCACCGCGCATCGCCTCGCTGGCATGACCCAGGCGGGCGTACTGCAGCGATAGATCACCGAGCAGGTAGCGCAGGGTATCGATGTGGTGGATCAGGATTTCCATGACCAGAGCGCGATCGAGCGTGCCGATGAAGGGCTGCCGTTCCAGTGCGGGCAGCAGCCCCTTGTCATCGGGCACCAGTCCGGAGGTGTAGAGCGTCATCTCGGCTTGCAACACGCGGCCGATCCGGCCTTCGGCCAGCCACGTCCCCAGGTCGCGGTAGTACTGCCGAAAACGCCAGTTCTCATGCACCATCAACCGGGTCTGGCCCGCGACATCGGCAACGACCTGTACGGCCTCGTCGTAGGTGGGCGCGAGCGGTTTCTGGCACATCACTGCCACGCCGCGCGAGGCGGCCAGGCGCACGAGCTGCGCATGGGTCTCGCGCGGTGCGGCGATGTCCACAGCATCCAGGGTCATCCTGTCGAACATCGCTTCGGCTGATGCAAACACATGCGTGATGTTGAACGCTTCGGCCCGCCGATGCGCCTGGTCGAGGTTTGGATCGGCGATGGCCACGATCTCAGCCCGGTCCGCAATGGCCTGCCAACCCGCCAGGTGATGCTGCGTGACCCATCCTGCGCCGATCAGCCCGACGCGCAACCGCGGTTCGATTGCCGGCGTGCTCATTGCAAACCGTCGTGCGGAATGGATTTTTCGGTGTGCGCGTCAAAGAGATAGATCGCGGATTCCGGTACGCGCAGCCCGATCCGGTCGCCCAGGCTGGCGGTAATGTCGCGATGCACGCGCGCAGTGACTTCGCCCGCGCCGTCATCGAGCTCGACCAGGACCAGCGTCTCGGCACCGAGCGGCTCAACGCCGGATACTACGCCGCGCAGGCTGTTGGCGCCCTCGACCGCCGTCTCGACCGAGATCTCTTCCGGTCGCATGCCGATCAGCACCTCGCCTTCTCGCGGCAAGCCTGCGCCCACTTGCCGATTCCACCGCGCCAACGACATCGACGCGCCTGCCAGACGCACAGTGGGCTGACCATGCTCGGCGTGCAGGCGTGCCTTGAGCACATTCATCGGCGGATTGCCCAGAAAACGCGCGACGAAGGCATCGGCCGGCTGACGGTACACGTCCAGAGGCTTGCCGATCTGCGCCACGCGGCCTTTATTCATTACGCAGATGCGCTGACCCATGGTCATGGCCTCGACCTGATCATGCGTGACATAGATGATCGTGGCGTCCAGTTGCTTGTGCAGTCGCACCAGTTCGTTGCGCGTGCGCACGCGCAATGATGCATCGAGGTTGGACAGCGGCTCGTCGAATAGAAAGGCCTTGGGCTCGCGCACGATGGCGCGCCCCAGCGCCACGCGCTGGCGTTGCCCGCCCGATAGCGCAGCCGGCTTGCGGGCCAGCAATTCCGTCAGGCCCAGCACTGCCGCCGCGGCATTCACCCGCGATGTGATTTCGGCCGGGGCGACATGGCGCCGCTTGAGTCCGAATGCGAGGTTGTCGGCCACGCTCATGTGCGGATAGAGCGCGTAGGACTGGAACACCATGGAGATGTCGCGATCCTTGGCGGGTACGTCGTTGACCTTGCGATCGCCGATGGCGAGCGTACCTTCGCTGATCGACTCGAGCCCGGCAATCATGCGCAACGTGGTGGACTTGCCGCACCCCGAGGGCCCGAGCAGCACCATGAATTCGCCGTCCTTGACCGACAGCGACACATCTTCGACGGCGGCTTGGGCGGTGCCCTTGTAGCGCTTGTAGATATTTTCTAGGTGAACCGCAGCCAAGAGGATGCTCCTGTAGATGACACGAGAAAAACGTCGACGGCTTTACTTGACGGCACCGGCCGTCATGCCCTGGATCAGTTTTTCCGAGAAGAATGCGTAGAGGATGACGACGGGGATCACGGCGATCATCATGCCGGTGGCGATCATGCCGATATCCTGGAAGTAGTCGCCCATATAGGCGCGGATGCCCAGCGGCAACGTACGCGAGTTCTGGTCGCTGAGCAGCACCACGGCAAAGAGGAACTCATTCCAGAGCTGGATGAAGTTGAGGATCACCGTGGTGGCAATCGCCGGCATGCCCACCGGCACCACGATGCGCCAGAAGATCTCGAAGTCCGAGTACCCGTCCATCTTGGCCGCATCGAAAAGATCCTGCGGAATGCGGGCAAAGAAGCTCTCGAGCAGATACACCGTGAGCGGCAATTGCAGGCTCACATACACGATCATCAATCCAAGGCGAGAGTTGTAGAGGTCATACTCGACCAACACCTGAAAGAGCGAGATCAGAATGATCTGCGGCGGGAAGACGATCGAACTGAAGAGAATGAAATACACCAGGCGGTTGCCGCGGAAGTTGTAGCGGGCCAGGCAATGCGCGGCGGCCGCGCCCAGCACCGTCACGATGGCCACTGCCGAGACCACGATCAGCGTGCTGTTCCAGAAGTACTGTGCGAAGTTGGAATCCACCCACGCAATGCGGAATTTCTCCCAGTGAAAGGTTTCCGGCCACGCGAAGTGGTTGGCGCTGATCTCCGCGGTGGTACGCAATGACATCGTGCCGACCCACACGAAGGGCAGCGCCGAGTACAGCGTGTAAAGCACCACCACGGCCATCAGGCCGCCGTTGCGCAGCATGCGCGACAAGGTCTCGCCCACGCTTGCGCGCTGGCGGTAGGCAGGGACAGCATGAACCGCCGGCAGGTCTGCCATGTCAGTATTCCATCCGTTCGCGAGACCGGAACAAGAAGTTGAAGAGGAGCACGAAACCCACCACGACGAAGAACCACACCACGGCGATGGCCGAGGGGTAGCCGAGGTCGAAGGTGTTCCAGTTGAAGGCGCGCTTGTACACGTAGGTCGACACCGTTTCAGTGGCCCACACCGGGCCGCCCTCGGTCATGATCCACACCAGATCGAACACCTTCATCTTGCCGATGAAGGCGAGGATGTAGAGATTGAGCAAAGTGGGCCAGAGCATGGGCACGATGATGTGCACCAGCTTGTGCCACCAGCCGCAGTTATCGAGTTCGGCGGCTTCCAGCACTTCGGACGGCAGTGAGTGCAGGGCCGCCAGGCACACCACCATGTTGAAGCCCGCCCACTTCCAGGCGTGCGTCACGATCAGCGCACCCAGCGCATACTTCGGATCGCCCAGCCAGGCCTGCGCGAATGCACCCAGGCCCACCGCGCGCAGCAAGGCGTTGACCACGCCCCAGTCGTAGTTGTAGATCCACACCCACATGATGCCGACCACCACGTACGACAGCAGTACGGGGGTGAACCAGGCCACCCGCAAGAAGCGCCCGAAACGCACGCCGGCATACAGGCACAACGCCAGCAGCAGCCCGACCACCACATCGAGAATGGGCCCCACTACCGACCAGATCGCGGTGTTGCGCACCGCGGCCCAGAACGTCTCATCGCGCAGCACGGCCAGATAATGATCCCAGCCCACGAACTCGGACGACGAGATGTCTGCGACCACGAAGAAGCTGTTGTAGAACGTGCGCGCCACCGGATAGGCCGTCAGCGCCGCATACACCAGCAACGCCGGCGCGAGGAAGACCATCAAGGTAAACATCGACGCACGACGCGAGTCGGTTTCGGGCGCGGCAAACCAACGCGCCAGCACGCCGCGCAGGCCCGCCGGCGTTGGGGATGAGGAACGGGTCATGTCTGGGATCCCGGGGCGTCAGGACTTCGCCGTGCAGGCGGCGTCCATCTGTGCGGTCGCCTCCTTCACGCTGAGAAACCCGCCCGGAAACGCCCGGTTGAGCACTTGCGCAAAGGTGTCGCCGCACTTGCCGCTCATGAAGTGCAGCGGTGTGCCGATGAAGAACGTGGCGCCTTCGCTGCGCTTGAGCAGCGCTTTGAAATAGGGCGCATAGATGCCGGTGATGCGCGACGGATCGGTCTTCACGCCGGTCTGCAACAGCACGCCTTCCATCCACTTGTTGCCGTTTTCCACGGTGGCGAGCGACTTCAGCATCTTGCCGGCGCATTCCTTTTTCTTGCTGCGGGCGTACATCACGTAGCTGCCGCCCACGGCGAGGGTCTTGCACTCGGGGCACTTGCTATCGCTCATCACGGGATAGTTCATCAGGCCAAGGGAAAAATCCTTGGGCTGCCCACCCTTGTCGGGCGACACGAAGGCGCGGCCCGTGTACCAGCTGGCGATGGGAAACATCAAGGCGCCGGGGTTGGTGTGGAAGTAATAGTGCGACTCGCCCAACTTCAACGTCGCCAGGCTCTTGGGATAGGCGCCCGCATCGACGAGTTCTTTCACCCAGGTCAGCGTTTCGACCACCCGCGGATCCTGGAAGCTGAGCTTGCCGGTCAGCAGGCGGCCGTAATCGTCGGGTCCCAATTTGCGCAGCAGCATTTCGCCGAGGAAATACGCGCCGGGATAAGGCCGGTCGCCCACGCCTTGCGCCAGCGGGGTGATGCCCGCCGCTACCGATTTCTTGACCATGTCGGTGAACTGGGCCTGGTTCATCTGGCCGTTTTCCGGCACCTGCACCCCAAGCTTTTTCATCAGGTCGACGTTGTAATACAGCTCGACCGAATAGGCCTCCTGCGGCATGGCGTACACCTTGCCTTCCCAGGTCCACGACCGCTTGGCCCAATCCTCCAGATTATTCAGGTCGATGTAGTTGTCGAGCGGTTCGAGATAACCGCTCTTGGCGAAGGCGATTTCGTCGGGTTCCAGCCAGAAGATATCCGGGGCCTGACCGGTGCGCACCGAGGTCTTGACTGAGGTGTAGAGGTCGGCTTTCTGCACAAACTGCAGGTTGACCTTGCATTGCGGATCGGCGGCCTCGAATTCCTTGACGCGCGCTTCGATGAACGTGCGCTTGGAGGCCTCGTCGGGCCAGTGGCTCCACATCGTGATGGTTTGCTGCTCGGCGGCAATCGCCTGTGCGCCGAGCGCGCACGTGAGGCCAAGCGCGGCGAGCGCAGCGAGAGTGGCGGACCGCCGGCGTGCGGGGGCCTTGAAAGGGGTGGTCATGAGGCGTCTCCAGTGGTTTTCTTTTTTCTAATGGTCACGCCCATGTTGCATGGTCGACGCCATCGCATTATTAATACTATAGAGCGCCACGTCTTGCCGTCACTAGTGGTTTCCCGTAGATGTGCCTTGCAGTGAGCGGTAATTATTGATTAGTCTGCCGTGATTATTGACAATCCATCGGCCGCTTGGCATGTTCGCCCTTGTGCCGCGACCCTTGGATATCGTCTTGACCCTACCTCCCACACCCGACTGTGCCCCGCCGCCTCAGGTCTATGTGCCGAGCACGACTCGGCTGCCCGCCCACGCGTGCGATACCCATTTGCACGTTTTCAATGATCCGATTGCTTATCCCCTCGCCACGGGTAGGGGCTATACCCCGCACGTCTGCACGCTCGACGACTACCGGCGCGTGATGCAGGCGCTCGGCGTCGACCGCGCCGTGCTGGTTCAGCCCAGCGTGTATGGGCTGGACAACCGCGCGCTGCTCGATGCATTGCGCGCCGGCGGTTCGCATTTCAGAGGCGTGGTCGTGCCGCCGCCTGATATCGGCGATGCGCAGTTGCAGCAGATGCACGACCTGGGCGTGCGGGGCATTCGTCTCAATCTGGTGAATCCGCACGTGCTCTCGACCACGGACGCGATCGGCCTGTGCCAGCGGGTGCGTCATCTGGGGTGGCATCTACAGGTGCAGATCCGTTTGACGTCGGTCAGTGGTGGCGGCGGCGCGACCGTGTCGGACCTGCGCACCTTGGCCGATCGCGCCGGCGTGCCGCTGGTCATCGATCACATGGGACGGCCGGATACGCCCGGCGATAGAGAAGCTTTTGTCGACTTCTTCGCACGGTCGGCGTGTTGGGTGAAGCTCAGCGCGCCTTATCGGTTGAGCCGCCAACCTTGGCCGCACGACGATATCGGCAACTTTGCACAAGCATTGATCGCCGCGCGCGCCGGTGGGCTGCTTTGGGGCAGCGATTGGCCCCATACCGAGTTGTCCGGCGAGACGCCACAGGCGGGTGCGCTGGCCGACCTGATCGATCGCTGGTCGCTGGACGGTGCGGTGCGCCAGGCAATATTTGTCGACAACCCCGCGCGGCTGTATGGCTTCTAGCGTGCGCCGCTTCTATTGACGTGCCGTGCGCAGGTCTGCCGGCGGCGGGGCGCCGGTATTGCTGCGCCAGGGATTGATGTCCAGTCCGCCACGGCGCGTGTAGCGCGCGTAGACGGATAGCGTCTGCGGGCGGCATTGCGCCATGATGTCGACAAACATGCGTTCCACACAGTGCTCGTGAAACTCGGCGTGATCCCGAAACGACACCACATAACGCAGCAAGCCCGCGCGATCGATCGGCGCGCCACGGTAATCGATGTGCACGGTGGCCCAGTCGGGTTGACCGGTAACGGGGCAATTGGATTTCAACAACCGCGAGCGCAACGATTCCTGCACGATCGGTGCGGCGGCGTCGGCGCTCAGATAAGCGGCATCCGGCGAATAGCCAGTGATCTCGATGTCCTGGTCATCGATGTCGATACCCAAGCCTTCGCCCATGCGTAACGTGTGGAATTCGGCGGGCAGGATCAATGCAACCTGCACCGGGGCGCCGGCGGCGTGGCTCAAGTCGTGCGTCAAACGTGCATGCAGTTCGTCGGCGTGACTCAAACGGGTGTTGTTGAACGCATTCAAATAGAGCTTGAAGGATTTCGATTCGATGATGTTGGGACTCGTCGCCGGAAACCAGAATCGTGCCATCGCCACCTGCGGCAAGCCGCGCGCATTCAACCACGACACCTCATACGCATTCCAGATATCGCAACCGTCGAAGGGCAACGGGTGCGGTACGGTGCTGCCGGCGGCATTCCCGAGACTCGCCCACGCAAGGGCATTCCGATTGGTCGCCCGCGGGAGCGGAAACAACAGCGACGGATCGTACTGATTAGGGTATGCGACGGTGTGCCCCAACGGGGCGTCAGCCAAGGACATATAAGCGGCTTCAAAGGCGATGGATAGACCGCCCATTGTAGTCGCCACGCCCAAGTTTTTTCATGATGCAACATTGGCGTTTCACGCTATGAAACGCAATGCTGCAACGCGCTCACTGCGCATTTCATGCGCAGCGATGTCGTTTCGCACTGCGAAACGGTGCTTGCAAGTGGTTGATATCGTTGAATAATAAAATTTGTCTTGTAGAGGACTTGACTCGGTTTTGCACTGCACGACGCGCCTAGACTTTAGCCATCGAATCACCCGCTTTCAATCGACCGAAACCTGCCGGTTTCATACAAAGCCCCAAGGAGATAGTGATGTCTACACGTGAACATGCAGCGCGTCAGCTTCAGAACAACTGGGATCAGGATCCTCGCTGGCAAGGGATCAAGCGGGGCTATGGCCCCGAAGAGGTGGTGCGCCTGCGCGGCTCGATGCCGATCGCCCATTCGCTGGCACGCAACGGCGCGGAGCGCTTGTGGCAGTTGCTGCAGGATGAACCGTTCGTCAATTCGCTGGGTGCGATGACCGGCAACCAGGCCATGCAGCAAGTGAAGGCAGGCCTGAAGGCGATCTACCTGTCGGGCTGGCAGGTGGCAGGCGATGCCAACGGCGCCGGCGAGATGTACCCCGATCAGTCGCTGTATCCGGCCAACTCCGTGCCGCAGGTGGTCACGCGCATCAACAACGCACTCTCGCGCTGCGACCAGATTCAATGGATGGAAGGCAAAGAGCCGGGCGACGCGGGCTACATCGATTACTTCGCACCGATCGTGGCCGATGCCGAAGCCGGCTTTGGCGGCGTGCTCAACGCCTTTGAGCTGATGAAAGCCATGATTGCCGCCGGCGCCGCCGGTGTGCACTTCGAGGATCAACTGGCATCGGTCAAGAAGTGCGGGCACATGGGGGGCAAGGTGCTGGTGCCTACACGCGATGCTGTGGCCAAGCTCGTATCGGCGCGGCTCGCGGCCGATGTGATGGGCGTACCCACGGTGCTCTTGGCGCGCACCGATGCGGATGCCGCCGATCTGGTGACGAGCGATATCGATGAAAACGACAAGCCCTTCGTTACCGGTGAGCGCACGGTGGAAGGGTTCTACCGCACGCGCGCCGGCATCGATCAGGCGATCTCGCGCGGCCTGGCCTATGCCGCCTATGCCGATCTGATCTGGTGCGAAACGTCCACACCCAATCTCGAATACGCCAAGCGGTTTGCCGATGCCATTCATGCCAAATATCCGGGCAAGCTGCTGGCCTACAACTGCTCGCCGTCGTTCAACTGGAAAAAGAACCTGGACGATGCCACGATCGCCAAGTTCCAGCGCGAGCTGGGGGCGATGGGCTACAAGTTCCAGTTCATCACGTTGGCCGGTTTCCATGCGTTGAACTACGGCATGTTCGAACTCGCCCACGGCTATGCGCGCAACCAGATGAGCGCCTTCGTCGAACTGCAGCAAAAGGAGTTTGCCGCAGCCGATTTGGGGTTCACGGCGGTCAAGCATCAACGCGAGGTGGGCACGGGTTATTTCGATGCCGTTACGCAAGCCATCGAAGGCGGCCGGTCATCGACTACCGCGTTGACCGGGTCGACGGAAGCCGCGCAGTTCGATAGTCACGGGCATGAAGAAAGCCCGCGCGTGGTGCGCGCAGCGTAAAGGCGTGCCGTGTAAGGGCGGGCCGCGCAAGCGCGGGGAGCGCGTCGTCGCCCAAGGCTGAGACATAGGCGCGCAAGCCGCCAGGCAAACGGGCATCGTGAAGACGATGCCCGTTTGCGCTGGTGTGTGACCCGGATGAGCGTACGTGCTTCAGTGCTCGTCGCTCAGGATGCGCTGCAATTGCGGCATATCGATGATGCGCACGCTGCGCTGGCGCACATTCAGAACGCCATCGCGCGCAAATTTCGAGAACAACCGGCTCACTGTTTCGAGCGTGAGCCCCAGGTGGTTGCCGATTTCTTCGCGGCTCATGCGCAGATTGAACTCGGCTTCGGAGTAGCCCAGGCGCGCATAGCGCTGCGAGAGGCTCATCAGGAACGACGCCAGGCGGCGTTCGGAACGCATCCCGCCCACCGTGTGCAGCAACTGCTGCGAGCGCAAGATTTCGCGGCCCATCAGGCGGCGAAACTGGTTTTGCAATGTGGGCAAGGCTGTGGCCACTTTGTCGATCGCCTCAAGCTTGATCACGCACACCTCGGCATCTTCCAATGCCGTGGCGCCCGACACATGCGTGCCGGTGGCCAAGCCGTCGAAGCCGATGAGTTCGCCTGCCAGATGAAACCCGGTGATTTGTGCGTGTCCGGCTTGATCCTCGATCTGCGTTTTGATCGAACCAAAGCGGATGGCAAACACCTCCCGCACCGGCTCGCCCAAACGGTACAAGGCGTCGCCGCGATTCAAGCGCGCACGATGAGAGATCAGTGCATCGAGCCGTTCGGCTTCGGCGGGGGCCATGCCGATCGTCACACACTCGTGCCCCAACGCGCAGGTGGCGCAATTCGGGTTCTCGAGGGGAGGCGTGACGCGTTTCAACATGCGAGTACGGTCGTTTTGAATGACATATGACGTATTGTAAGGAGTTAGCCCGCGCCTGTGTGACGGAATTGACCCTTAAAAGGGCCGATGTTCGGTTTTCTCTGCGCAATTTGCCGAATTCGCGTTAGCGTGTCATGGGGCTATTGAAAAATGCGCCTTACACCCGCACCTTTTGTGCATCGAGCCCGTGTCTGATGCGGCTCCCTTCTACAAGCAAAAAGAAATCATGCGATTCGACAAACTGACGACCAAGTTTCAGCAGGCGTTGGGCGATGCGCAAAGCGCGGCTGCCCGTAACGACCATCCCTACATCGAGCCGGTGCACGTGCTTGCCGCCATGTTGGGCGATCCCGATAGCGGGGCGTCCAGCCTGTTGGCGCGCGCCGGCGTCGCGGTCAACCGCGTCAATACGGCTCTGGACACGGCCATCAAGGGCCTGCCGCAGGTGCAGAACGGTGATGGCAATGTGCAGATCGGCCGCGATCTGCAGTCGGTGCTCACCCGCACCGATAAAGAAGCCGCCAAACGTGGCGACACCTATATTGCCGGCGAGCTTTTCCTGCTGGCGCTCGCCGATGACAAGGGCGAGGCCGGCCGCATCCTGCGTGATGCGGGCCTGCAGAAAAAAGCCCTCGAAGCGGCCGTGGACGCCGTGCGTGGTGGCCAGAACGTCACCGGTGCCGAAGGCGAGTCCAACCGCGAAGCGCTGAGCAAGTACACCCAGGATCTGACGGCGCGCGCACGCGAAGGCAAGCTTGATCCGGTGATCGGCCGCGACGATGAAATTCGCCGCACGATCCAGATCCTGCAGCGCCGCACGAAAAACAATCCCGTGCTGATCGGTGAACCCGGCGTGGGCAAGACGGCCATCGTCGAAGGGCTCGCGCAACGCATCATCAATGATGAAGTGCCTGAAACGCTGCGCGGCAAACGCGTGCTGTCGCTGGATCTGGCCGCGCTTCTGGCCGGCGCGAAGTATCGCGGCGAGTTCGAAGAGCGCCTGAAGTCGGTGCTCAAGGAATTGGCGGCCGATGACGGCAGCAACATCGTCTTCATCGACGAGCTGCATACGATGGTGGGTGCAGGCAAGGCCGAAGGCGCACTGGATGCGGGCAATATGCTCAAGCCGGCGCTGGCGCGCGGCGAGCTGCATTGCATCGGCGCCACCACGCTGGACGAGTACCGCAAGTACATCGAGAAAGATGCCGCGCTCGAGCGCCGCTTTCAGAAAGTGCTGATCAACGAGCCCGACGTGGAGTCGACCATCGCCATCCTGCGCGGGTTGCAGGAGCGCTATGAGTTGCACCACGGAGTGCAGATCACCGACCCCGCGATCGTGGCGGCGGCGGAGTTGTCGCATCGCTACATCACCGATCGGTTCCTGCCGGACAAGGCCATCGATTTGATCGATGAAGCGGGCGCACGCATCCGCATGGAAATCGATTCCAAGCCCGAGGTCATGGATCGCCTGGACCGGCGCATCATTCAGTTGAAGATCGAGCGCGAAGCCGTCAAACGCGAGTCCGATGATGCGTCCAAGCGGCGTCTGCAAGCGATCGAGGAAGAGCTCGAGAAGCTGCAACGCGAGTACAACGATTTCGAGGAGATCTGGAAAGCCGAGAAGGCCGCCGTGCAAGGCAGCCAGGCGATCAAGGAAGAGATCGAGCATGTGCGTGGCGAGATGGCCGAGCTGCAACGCAAGGGTCAATTCGATAAGCTGGCCGAGCTGCAATACAGCAAGCTGCCCGAGCTCGAGGCGCGCCTGAAGGCCGCCGAAAGCAACGCGGACGAAGCGCCGAAGCCGGGCGACAAGCCGCGCTTGCTGCGCACGCAGGTGGGGGCTGAGGAAATCGCCGAAGTCGTGTCGCGTGCCACGGGCATTCCGGTGTCCAAGATGATGCAGGGTGAGCGCGACAAGCTGCTCAGCATGGAAAGCTATCTGCACAATCGGGTGGTGGGCCAGGATGAGGCCGTCAGTCTGGTGTCCGATGCGATTCGTCGTTCACGCGCCGGGTTGTCGGATCCGCAGCGGCCCTATGGTTCGTTCCTTTTCCTGGGCCCGACGGGCGTTGGGAAGACCGAACTCACGCGTGCCTTGGCGGAGTTCCTGTTCGATTCGCAAGATCATCTGGTGCGCATCGACATGAGCGAGTTCATGGAGAAGCATTCGGTGGCGCGCTTGATCGGTGCACCGCCGGGATATGTGGGCTACGAAGAGGGCGGTTATCTGACCGAAGCCGTGCGGCGCAAGCCCTACAGCGTGATCCTGCTCGACGAGGTCGAGAAGGCGCATCCGGATGTGTTCAACGTGCTGTTGCAGGTGCTGGACGATGGTCGCTTGACCGATGGCCAAGGCCGCACGGTCGACTTCCGCAATACGGTGATCGTGATGACGTCCAACCTGGGCTCGCATCACATCCAGGCGATGGCCGGTCAGCCGTACGAGGAAATCAAGTCGGCGGTGTGGGATGAGCTGAAGGTAAGTTTCCGTCCGGAGTTCCTCAATCGGATTGACGAAGTGGTCGTGTTCCATGGGTTGGATGCCAAGCACATCGAATCGATCGCCACGATTCAACTGCAACGTCTGCGCGAGCGGTTGGCGCAGCAGGATATGACGCTGGAAGTGACGGATGCCGCGCTGGCGGAAATCGCTCGCGGAGGCTTCGATCCGGTGTTCGGCGCGCGGCCGTTGAAGCGCGCGATTCAGCAGAAGATCGAGAACCCGGTGTCACGCCTGATTCTCGAAGGCAAGTTTGGCCCGCGCGATGTGGTGCCGGTGGATTGGCAAGACGGCAAGTTCGTCTTTACGCGCACGCTGCAGTAAGCAAGCCAGGCAGCGGTCCCGATGCACTTGGGATCCGTTGCCGACGGCTGGACCAGGCCCACCTGCAGTCAATCCAAAGACCGCGATCGTCACCGATCGCGGTCTTTTTTTTCGCCCTTCTTTCTGACCGGTGTCAGGCGGACGCGACGCCGCTCATTACCCTCAAGGCTGGCGGCGATACTGGATGAACCCGGCGTTCTGCGCCACCTTGTCGTATAGCGCCCGTCCGGCCTGATTGCTCTCGTGCGTGAGCCAGTACAGCCGACCTGCACCGGCCTGGCTCGCATGCGCGCTGACCGCTTCGATGAGCGCACGACCCACGCCGCTGCCACGCGATTCGGGCACCGTAAACAGGTCCTGCAGATAGCAGTACATGCCTTCCGTCCACGTCGAGCGATGATAGATCGCGTGCACGATGCCGACGAGCCGGTCCTGGGAATCGAAGGCCCCCAACACGAACATCGGTTCTGCGGCATCGTGCAGACGCGACCAGGTGAGCCGATCGATCGCGTCGCCCAACGTCACGTTGTAAAACGTTTGATAGCCGCGCCACAGCGGCAGCCATTGCGCGTAGTCGGCTTCGGTCAACGCACGAATCGTGGGGGGAGACGGGCGCGCCGGCGGCACGGCGGCACCGTCGGTGTCGATAGCGTTGCGGATGTCCGTCAGCGATTTGCGCTGCTGGCCCTGTGCGTCGAAGTTTTCCGGTGCCAGCCAGCGTTTGAACGCCGCGCCAACCGCAGGCCATTCGCGATCCGTAATTGAAAACCACGCCGTGTCGCGGCTGCGGCCTTTATAGACGAGCGCCTGTCTGAAGATGCCCTCGAATGTGAACCCCAGGCGCTCGGCTGTCTTGCGCGAGGGGGCATTCAAGCTGTCGCACTTCCATTCGTAGCGCCGGTAGCCCAGCGCATCGAAGGCATATTGCATCAGCAGATACTGGGCTTCCGTCGAGATTGCGGTGCGCTTGAGCAGTGGGGAAAAATTGACGTTGCCGACTTCGATCACGCCGTTGGCCGGATCGATGCGCATCAACGAATACGTGCCCACCGCGCGACCCGTTTTCAGATCGATGATGGCAAAGTGCAGGGGGTCGGTGCTGGCCGCGGCGCCTTCGAGATACGTGCGGAAGCTGGCCTGGTCGGCAAATGGGCCCACCGTGAGATAGGTCCAGTCGCGAGCGTCTGCGGCCTGCACGTAAGCGGCATAGAGATCGTCGCCATGGCGCGCGGCATCCAGCGGCTCGATGCGGCAGTGGCTGCCATCGAGCGTGGTGCGCGCAGGACGGGGGCGTGCAGTCCATTGGGGCAGATCGGGGCCCACGGGTTGTTGGTACGCATTCAATACGGCTGACATGGGCAGACTTCTTCTCGTTAAGCGGCTGGCGACGTGCCGGCCCCAACGAAAAGATAGCGGGTTCGAGGCACCTCGGAAAGTTCCAGATGGCGTACATTTAATGGTGCCACGGAATAAATGGAGTCTCCAACCGTGCTGGTTCGTCCGCTGCCATCGTTGGCATAGTGGCAGGGGCGCCCATGCCAACGCCCGATGGCGCTGGGATGGCGGCTGAGACCTGCATCGTTTCGGCTCGCAACGCGAGCTGCCTGACTGGGCGCCGCATGCAGGCGTCGATCGTTCAACTTGAAAGGCCCTCCATTCGATGACCCTCGACATGCTGCCCCAAGTCTGCCCCAGCTTCGATGACTGGGCGCAAACGCTGCTCGATGCGCCGCTGGCACGCGACGGCGACGCCCCGTCTTTGCAGCGCCAGTTGCACACCCGTTTGCGCACGGCGATTCTGGGGGGAAGGCTGCTGCCGGGTAGCCGGCTGCCGGGCACGCGTGCGCTGGCGCAGTCGTTAGGCATCTCGCGCAACACGGTCACGTCGGCCTATGAGCAGCTTGCCGCCGAGGGCTTCCTCCATCCCGATCGGCAGGGTACGAAAGTGGCGGCGTTGTCGCGTCCGGCCACACCGGCACGGAAAGCGCCCGCGCCCGTGGCTGCCGACCGAGTGACGCACTTGCAGCGGTCGCGCCCGCGTGGCGACAGCACAGCCGCCTTGCGGCCCGGCATTCCGGCGCTGTCGCATTTCCCGTTGGCGGCATGGCGCCGCACGCTCGATCGCACGTTGCGTCACGCTGGTCCGGCGACCCTCGGCTATGGCACGCCGGCGGGTGAACCCGCGCTGCGCGCGTCCATTGCCCGTCATTTGGCGATCGCTCGCGGTGTGCGATGCGAAGCCGATCAGGTCATCATCACGGAAGGCGCGCAAGAGGCGTTGTCCTTGTGCGTGCGGTTGCTCTCCAATCCTGGTGATACCGCCTGGATCGAAGAGCCAGGCTATCGGGGGGCCCGCGCGGCCATGCATGGGGGCGACCTGCGTATCGTACCGATGCGCGTCGACGCCGACGGTATCGTGGCCACGCGAGAGGATTGGCGCACTCAACCGCCGCGGCTGGTGTACGCGACGCCGTCGCACCAGTACCCCGCCGGCGCCGTGTTGACCATTGCTCGCCGCCTCGCGCTGATCGACGCGGCACGCACGCATGGGGCGTGGATTATCGAAGACGACTACGACAGCGAGTTTCGCCATGCCGGAGAGCCTATCGTGGCCATGCAGGGGCTGGTCGAGGACGCACCGGTGCTGTATGTGGGCACGTTCAGCAAGACGATGTTTCCCGCACTGCGATTGGGATTTATCGTCTTGCCGCAAGCGTTGATGGTCGATATGGCGCAGCCGTTGTCCGAGCTGTTGCGCGGCGGCCATCGTCACGAGCAACTGGCGCTCGCCGAGTTCATCGAAAGCGGTCAATTTGCCCGGCATCTCGGCCGCATGCGCCGGCTTTATCGCGAGCGACAATTGGGCTTGCGCGAGGCGCTCGGCCGGCACCTGGACGTGCCGCATGAGATCCTGGGCGGGCATAGCGGGCTGCATTTGACCGTGCGCCTGCCCGCAGCCTATCCCGATGAGCGCATCGCGGCGGCCGCCAGGCAGCACGGCATGGCGCCGGATCCCTTATCGGGTTTCGCGATGTGCCGTGGTGTTGAAGATAACGGGCTGGTGCTGGGCTACGGCAATACGTCAGCCGAATTGTTCGAACCCTTGGTGCGCCGCCTGTCGCAACTGGCACGTGAGGCGAAACGGGCACCTGAGGCGCAACCAGCACTTGACGCGAATGGCGCCCATGGCGCAAATGACGCACCAAACGCGCATCACCTCAGCCGGCCGATGTAAAAACAGCCGCATGAGTGCGGCTGCGATGCAGATATCGAAACGTCGCGCTGCGCGCCAGGCTTACAGCGTCTCGTCGTTGACCAAGCCATCCTTGCCGTAGAACTTCACGCCGATATAGATCCGGTCGCGGCCCTGCGAGCGGCGATGGCGGTTGGTGTCGCGCAGCGAATACACGCAGCCGCAATACTCCTGCTGATAGAAGTTCTCGCGCTTGCTGATTTCGATCATGCGCGCCGAGCCGCCACCTTTGCGCCAGTTGTAGGTCCAGTACACCAGATCGTCGTAGCGGGCGGCCGCGCGCTCACCACAGCCATTGATCTGTTGCATGTCCTTCCAGCGCGAAATCCCCAGTGAACTGGTGATCGTGTCGTAGCCGTGCTCGTGCGCGTAGAGCGCCGTGCGCTCGAAGCGCATGTCGAAGCATTGCGTGCACCGTTCGCCGCGCTCGGGTTCGTTCTCGAGCCCCTTGATGCGATCGAACCAGTTATCCATGTCGTAATCGGCATCGATGAACGGGATGCCGTGCTGCTCCGCGAAGCGGATATTTTCCTGCTTGCGGATCTCGTATTCCTTCACCGGATGGATATTCGGGTTGTAGAAATAGATGGCGTAGTCGATCCCGGAAGCCTGCATGGCTTCCATGACTTCGCCCGAGCAGGGCGCGCAACACGAGTGCATGAGCACCTTGCTGCGGCCGGGCGGCAGATCCAGCTTGGGGCGCACGAATTCGGACATAGCTTCAACGATCTTCTGGGTAAAAGCGGTATTTTACGCTTTCGTCGCCGGGGCGTCTGCGCCCAGCACCGATTGCCACAGGGCATCGACGGCAGCCCGGTGCGCCGCCATCTTTTCGGGTGCGACGCGCGCGCGCTCATGGCCCTGCATGCGCAACTGATGCTGCAGCCGGCGAAACACGCGATAGGCATTGCCGGCGTTTTCGGCGATGTCGCGGGCGATGAGGCCCTCGCGGGCAGCCAGGCGAAGCAGGGTGATGTTGCCCAGGTTCTCGGCCAGGTCGGGATGGGCGGCCGATTGCAGCAACACCAGAAATTGCGTGGTGAATTCCACATCGACCATGCCGCCATGGTCGTGTTTGAGATCGAAACGGTCGCTGGTATTGCGATGGCCCACGCCGATTTTCTCGCGCATGCCCCACACTTCTTCCCGCAACCGTTCCGGGTCGCGTGGCATCAGCAGCACGTCGCGGCGGATCTTTTCGAACTGCTCGCCCACGGCGGCGTTGCCCGCTGCAAACCGGGCACGCGTGATGGCCTGATGTTCCCATACCCACGCATGTTGCTGCTGATAGTAGGCAAACGCTTCAACCGACACGGCCAGCAGTCCGGCGTCTCCATCGGGACGCAGCCGCAGATCGACTTCGTACAACCGGCCCGACGACGTCATGGTCGACAACCACGACGTCATGCGGCGCCCCAGCTTTGCATACACCTCGGCCGCGTCGTCCCGGTCATCGTCGAACAGGAACACGATATCCAGATCGGACACATAGCCCAGTTCCTTGCCACCCAACTTGCCGTAAGCGATCACGGCGAATTTCGGTTCGAGCTCGGGCCGCTTGTTGACCAGCGGCCACACGCGCCGGATCGTTTCGTCCAGCAGCAGATCGGCCAGGGCAGACAATTGATCCGCCAGCTTTTCCACCGTGAGTTCGTTTTCGAGATCCTGCGCCAGCAGCTGGAAGCTTGCCTGGCGCTGCACGTCACGCATCAGGTTCATCTGGCGTTCGACGTCGGGTTCGCCATCGGGCAAGACGCAGGCGTTCAAGTCGCGCGTCAGTTGGGCGGCGATTTGCGGGAAATCCAGCGGCTGAAAAAGGGTGCGCCAGTCGATGAGGCTGTCGAGCAGCAGCGGGTGCTGCGTGAGATATTGCGCCGCCCAGGGGCTGGCGGCCATCATGCGGGCCACCCGCGCCAGCGTTTCCGGGAACTCGGCCAGTAGGGCCAGATAGGCACTGCGTTGCGCGATGGTTTCGATCAGATCCAGCAGCCGCGCAGCCGCTTCGATGGGCGCGTCGGTGCGGGCGGCCGCTTGCAGGGCGGCGGGCAGCAGCACTTCCAGGCGCTTGCGGCTGTTGTCGGGCAACATTCGAACGCGATGACTGCGCTGCAGCGCTTCCAGTCTTTGCACGAGAGGCGTCGTGTCGCCGCTGAACGACGTTTCGACCAATGCGGTGAGCCGTGTTTCGGCATCATCCGGGGTACTTTCGGCGCACGGCGGCGGGGCATCGCTGCTCGCCTCGCTTTCGATGCCAGCCATGCGAAAAGCGTTGCGGAAGGTTTGCGCCACGAACGCACGATGGGCGGCCAGTTCGGCTTCGAACGCCTCCGGGGTCTGGCGCATGGCGACTGCCAGCAAGGCGCGCAGGTCGGGGTCGCCCGGCAGCAGATGCGTTTGCGCATCCTCGCGATACTGCACCGCGTGTTCCACCTGCCGCAAAAAGCCGTACGCGGCGGCAAGCCGATCCGCATCTTCAGGTTGAAGCACGCCGGCCTCGCGCTCGCATTGCAGCGCTTCGAGCAGCCCGCGAACCTGAAGCGCGGGCATGCGCCCACCGCGAATCAATTGGGATAACTGCACCACGAATTCGATCTCGCGAATGCCGCCGTCGCCCAGTTTGATGTTGTTTGCGGTGTCGATGCCGCTACGCGCGGACGCCCGTCGTTCCCAATCCTGGCGGATGCGTTCGCGCAGCGATCGCAGCGACGCGAGCGCATCAAAATCGAAGTACTTTCGATAGACGAACGCCGTGCGCAACATCTCGAGCTGGCGATATTGCGCCGTGCTGTCGCTGCCTTCGAACGCCGTGGCGGCGATCGGGCGCGCCTTCAGCCAGGCATAGCGTTCCCACTCACGCCCCTGACCGACGAGATAATTCTCGAATGCCTCCAGGCTCCACGCGAGCGGTCCGCCGTCGCCATCGGGCCGCAGCCGCAGGTCGGTGCGAAACACCTGGCCGTTGGCGTCGACCTCGGAGATGATCGGCATCATGCGGCGGGTCAGCCGGCCATAGAACTCGTGGTGGCTGATGGGGCGGCGGCCGTCGGTTTCGCCTTCCTCGCCGTACAGCATCACCAGATCGATGTCCGACGACACGTTCAGTTCGCAACCGCCCAGTTTGCCCATGCCCATGATGAGCATCTCTTGAGGCGCGCCGGTGGCGGGATCGCGCGGCATGCCGTGCACCTCGACCATTTCGGCGGCCACGCAGCGATATGCCGCGGCGACCGCCAGATCGGCCAGTGCCGTCATGGCACCGACCACTTCGGCCAGTGGCGCATGGCCCGCGATATCGCGGGCCATCAACGTGCAAAACACCCGCTCACGCAATTGTCGCAAGCTCGCCCGGCAACGCTCCTGCGTCAGATGTGCCCCCAGCGGCGCGCCCGACAACGTTTCAAACCAATTCGTGAGCACTGCGGGCGTGACCGGGGACTGAATGGTCTCTTCGAGGCAGGATCTGAGTGCTGGCAAGGCATCCAGGCGACGACGCAGGTGTCCGGACCAGGCGAGGGCGGGGGCAAGCGATACGGAAGCGGACATAAGTTGTAAGGTGTTCGAGAGACGGCGGGACGTGATTCGGGTATAAGTGGGGACAATACCGCATGTCGCCCACTCCCGCCCAGTTGCCCGCCCGTGTCTTTTTGCCGAACTCTCCTCCGCTGCGCGTACTGGGCCTTCGTGAGTGGGATCATCCTGGTGTCGCTGGTGTGTTTGGGTGTGCGCTATCTCGTACTGCCCAATGTGGACGCGTGGCGACCCGATATCGAACGCTATCTGGGCGATGCGCTGGATACCCAGGTGACGATCGGCAGTATTGAAGCCGACTGGAAAGGCCTGCATCCTCAACTGCGCGCCGAGCGCGTCGTCATTTTCGAGCGCCCCACCGAACCCTTGTTGATTTTGCCCGATGTGTCGGCCGTGCTTGGCTGGCGCAGTGTGCTCAGGCTCGAACCGCGCTTCGCCGCCCTGACACTCAAGGGGCTTACTCTGCAGGCGCGGCGCGACACCGATAATCGGTTATGGGTCGCCGGCCAGATTATCGATCTTTCCGAAACGCGCGAGCCCGATCGACTGCGCCGTAATGCGGTGCTGCAGTGGCTTTCCAACCAGGGCGACATTTCGCTGGTCGAAGGCAATCTCACCTGGCTGGATGAACGGCGTGGCGCGCCGGCCGTCACGTTTACCGACGTAAGCCTGGCGCTGCGCAACGGTTTTCGCACGCATCGTTTCGCGATGCAGGCCCAGGGGCCGCAGGCGCTGGCAGGCGCCCTGGATGTGCGAGGCGAATTCGAACTCGAGGCGGGATTTTTCCGCGCCCTGCGTCACGAGGCGGCAGGGACGTCGCCGCGTTGGCACGGACGGGCCTATGCCGCGCTCGACGGCGCGATCCCGGATGCGTGGCAGCCCTGGGTGGATGTGCCCAACGTCAAGGGTCGCATGGCGGCGCGTGTCTGGGCCGACTTCAGCGACGGCCGCATAGGCCGGGTCGCCTTCGATGCCGCCGCGCGCGATATCGACTCGGGCGCGCCTTCGGCGGAGCAGCCTGTTGGGTTGCGGTTCGCCCAGGCCACGCTGCACGCCGAGGGCTACGCCGGCACGCTGGTGGCCTCGGACGTTTGGCCAGTGGTAAAGCGCCCCGAACGCGAGCGCATGACGATTCGCGCTCACCTCAAGCAGGCGGTCATCGACGTGCCGCAGGCCTATCCCGACCGCCCGGTGGTCGTGGACGAAGGCACCCTGGATGGCGCACTTTACCGCGACGCGACGGGACAATGGCAAGCGACGATTGGTCGCGCGAAGGTTGCGAATGCCGACGTGAAAGTGCAGGCGCAGGGACAGTGGCGCAGCGGCGGCAAATCGCCTGCAGGCACGGCCGATCTGCAGGCCGAGCTGACGGATGGCCGATTGGCCGCGGTGCACCGGTATCTTCCCGATGTGGTTAACGTCGACGCCCGCGAGTGGCTGGAAAAGGGGCTGGTGGCAGGAGCGATTCCGCGTGCCTCAGTGGTGTTGAAAGGGGATCTGCGCGACTTTCCGTTTGTGGACGCGCCGGAGGGTGGCCGCTTCCTGCTTGCCGGCAATGTGCGAGACGCCACGATCGACTACGCCCCGGCCGAGGGCACTCAACCGGGCTGGCCGCGAGTGGAAAACGTGGCGGGGAAGGTCGTCATCGAGGGCCAATCGCTCAAGATCGAGACGGCGCCCGGCGCCGTGCTCACCGTCGGCAGCGAGCCGCGGGTCACGTTGGGCGCCCTCCACGCCGCCATCCCCGATCTCGAGCACGATGCCGTGCTGATGCTCAAGGGCACCACGCGCGGTACCGTACCGGCCTACATCCATCTTGTGCAACGCTCACCGCTGAGCGAACTGCTCGATCACGCGCTGGATCGCGCCCAGGGCACGGGCGAGATGCGGCTGGATCTGAATCTCGATTTGCCGCTCTCGCACATCGCCGACGCCAAAATCGGCGGCGAAGCCCGCTTCGACAACAATACGTTCCAGTTTGCCCCCACCGTGCCGGCCGCCACGCAACTGACCGGGCCGCTGCGATTCGACGAGCAGGGCGTGTCGACGGATGGCCTGCGATCCCGGTTTTTGGGCGGACCGCTTTTGATCGTGGGCGAGCTCAAGCGCAGCGGTCAAAACCTCACATTCAAAGGCAACGCCACGGCGGCCGAGGCGACCCGTTTGCTGGACGATCCGTTGACCCGGCGCGTAACCGGCGGCGCCGCCTACAGCGGTCGCTTGACCTACGGACGCGGCGGTGTCGTGGACGCGACGATCGAAAGCGATCTGGTCGGTGTGGCCATCGACTTGCCGGCGCCGGTGGGGAAGAACGCGGCCACGGCCCGGCCCGTGAAAGTATCCTGGAGCGGTGCGCGAGATAGTGGCGTGAAGGGGCGGCGGTGGCTCGATGTGACGGGCGGCGATAGTCTGACGGCGCGCATCGAATGGGCGCCGGGGGCGGAGGGCGCCTTCCTGTTTACCCGCGGCGCGATCGGCGTGAACCGCGAGGTGGCGTTACCGCCTGCGGGTATACGTGCCAGCATCGCGATGCCGTTTCTCGATCTCGATGCCTGGCGCGTCGTGCAGGATCAGCGCGACGAAAGCATCGCCGCCCGCACACCCGCCAAGGCGCTTTCACCGGCGGCCGCCGCCAATGCCGCCGCGATCGGCGCGCCGCGCACCGCACCGGTATGGCTGGATCGCGCGGACATCGACCTCGAACGCCTGCAGGCGAGCGGGCACCAGTGGACTGCGATGAAGGCCAGTCTGACCCGGCCGCAAACCGGACTGTGGCAAGCCGATGTGGACGCCAAGGAAGTGAAGGGACGCGTGCAGTGGCGCAGTGCCACGGCGCCGAGCCAGGGTGTGGATGCCGGCCGCGAACAATGGATCGTGCGCCTGGATCGATTGATCCTGAGCGAAACCGACAGCGCCGATACCGCTGTCGAAGCGGCGCGCGACGCGCCTTCGGAGGACGACCCCCCGCTGGACATTCCCAGCATGGATGTCGAGATCAAGGCCTTGACCTATGTGGGCATGCGCCTGGGTTCGCTCAAAGTGGTGGGCGAGCGCGATGCCACGGCGCGCGGCGACGATCGTTGGCGCTTGACGCAACTTCGTATCGAAAACGATGCGGCCAAATTGAATGCCACCGGCACGCTGCAATTGCGTGGCGCCAATCGCGGCCTCACCACGCAGGCGAACATCGATATCGCTGACCTGGGCGAGCTGCTGAATCGCCTGGGGCATGCCGACACCGTGCGGGGCGGCTCGGGGTCGGTGCAGGCCCGGCTCACGTGGCACAACCTGCCGTGGAGCTATCGTGCAGCCGATGTGGATGGCGAGGTGGATGTGGCCCTGGACAAAGGCCGTTTCGTGCACGTCACATCGCGGTCGGCGCGGCTCCTGGAGCTGCTCTCGCTGCAATCGCTTGAGCGCATCGCCACGTTCAAGGCGAATCCAGCCGACCTCGTACGCGACGGCTTCCCTTTCGACACTGTGCGTGGACATCTTCGCGTCGCCAACGGGAATGTGTCCACCGACGATTACAAGATCAACGGCCCAGTGGCCGCGATCGTCTTGGCCGGCTCATCGAACCTGGTGGCCAAGCGCTGGGACGTCAATGCCCTGGTCGTGCCCAATCTGGACGTGAGTGGTGCCGCCGTCGCGGCCGGCCTGGCCGTCAATCCCATCATCGGCATTGGCGCGTTTCTCACGCAGTGGGTGCTCCAACGTCCACTTTCGAAAGCGATGGCCATGCAATATCGCGTGTCGGGGCCTTGGGACGATCCACAGGTCAATCCGGTCGACACGATCAGCGGCGGCCCGCACGATGCGGCAAAAGCCGTACGCGATCACGTCGAAAACTGAGCGAACGTAAAAAAGCCCCGATCGCATCGGGGCGCCTTTCACCGCAGGTTGCCGTGCTCGACGGCAAACCGGCGTCGATTACTTCTTCATCATGTCGAAGAATTCGGCGTTGTTCTTCGTGGCGCGCATCTTGTCGAGGATGAACTCCATCGACTGCACTTCGTCCATGTCGTGGATGAACTTGCGCAGCACCCACACCTTTTGCAGCACGTCAGGCTTGATCAGCAACTCTTCGCGGCGGGTGCCGGATTTGTTGAGGTTGATCGACGGGTACACCCGTTTCTCGGCCAGACGACGCTCGAGGTGGACTTCGGAGTTGCCCGTGCCCTTGAACTCTTCGTAGATCACTTCGTCCATGCGGCTGCCGGTTTCGATCAGGGCGCTACCGATGATGGTAAGCGAACCGCCTTCTTCCAGATTGCGTGCCGCGCCGAAGAAGCGCTTGGGGCGCTGCAGGGCGTTGGCGTCCACACCGCCGGTCAACACCTTGCCCGATGCGGGCACGACGGTGTTGTAGGCACGCGCCAGACGGGTGATCGAGTCGAGCAGAATCACCACATCCTTCTTCATTTCGACCAGGCGCTTGGCCTTTTCGATGACCATTTCGGCCACTTGCACGTGACGCGTCGCGGGCTCGTCGAACGTGGAGGCGACGACTTCGCCGCGCACCGTGCGCTGCATTTCGGTCACTTCTTCCGGGCGTTCGTCCACCAGCAGCACGATCATCACCGCATCGGGGAAGTTGGCGGAAATGGCATGCGCCATGTGCTGCATCATCACCGTCTTGCCCGACTTCGGGCTGGCAACGATCAGACCGCGCTGGCCCTTGCCGATCGGCGCAAAGATGTCGAGGATGCGGCCGGTCAGATTCTCTTCGCTCTTGATGTCGCGTTCGAGCTTCATCGGCGAGTCGGGATGCAACGGTGTCAGGTTCTCGAACATGATGCGGTGCTTGAGCGACTCGGGCAACACGCCGTTGACCTTGTCCACCTTGACCAGCGCAAAGTAGCGTTCGCCGTCTTTGGGCACGCGCACTTCGCCTTCGATCGAGTCGCCGGTATGCAGATTGAAGCGGCGGATCTGGGAGGGCGAAATGTAGATGTCGTCAGTGCTGGCGAGGTAGGACGTCTCGGGCGAGCGCAAGAAGCCGAAACCGTCGGGCAACACTTCGAGCACGCCATCACCGAAGATCTGCTCGCCTTGCTTGGCGCGCTTCTTCATGATGGCGAACATCATCTCCTGCTTGCGCAGGCGGTTGGCGTTATCGATTTCGAGGCCGGCGGCCATTTCGAGCAACTGCGAGACGTGCAGCGCCTTCAGTTCGTTAAGGTGCATCGTGGTGGAAAAGGGAGAGGAATGAAGACGTTGAGGCGGCGGGCCACGGACGGACCCGCGCGAGATGACGAAAGACGTAGTTTACAACGCGCCGTCGAGAAATGCAGTCAATTGCGATTTCGACAGTGCACCGACCTTCGTGGCGGCAGCTTCGCCGTCCTTGAAGAGCATCAGGGTGGGGATGCCGCGGATGCCGTATTTGGCAGGCGTATCCTGGTTCTCGTCGACGTTGACCTTGGCAACCGTGAGGCGGCCGGCGTAGTCACGCGCCACTTCTTCAAGGATGGGGGCAATCATCTTGCAGGGGCCACACCAGGCGGCCCAGTAGTCCACGAGCACTGGCTGGCTGGACTTCAGAACATCGGCTTCGAAGGAGGCATCGGTGACGTGCTTGATTTGATCGCTCATTGTGGTCGCACTGGCTCAGTTGGGCGTGACGGCGGCAGAAAACGCGGTCGCGCGGGCAATGGAAGAGAGAAAATAGGAGCATACCACCGGACTCCCTCCGGCCGGCATCGGCAATCTTGTGTAGGATGCTCGGGGCCGACATGGGGCTGCTTAACTGCTGACCATCCCAGCTCAACCCGCGCCAATGCTGGCGCGATGACTAAAATGTCGGTTTTTTTCCACAGAACTTGGGGATAACTTGGCCACCTCGCGTTACACCGAAGCGTCGATCCGGGTCCTGAAAGGACTCGAGCCCGTGCGTAGCCGCCCGGGGATGTACACCCGTACCGACAATCCGCTTCATATCATTCAGGAAGTCATCGACAACGCTGCCGATGAAGCCCTTGCGGGCACCTGCAAGAACATTCAAGTCACGCTGCTGGCCGACGGCGGCGTGGCGGTCGAAGACGACGGCCGCGGCATTCCCGTCGGGATGCACCCCGAAGAAGGCGCACCCGTGGTCGAGCTCGTCTTTACACGGCTGCACGCCGGCGGCAAATTCGACAAGGCGGGCGGCGGCGCTTACGCCTTCTCCGGCGGATTGCACGGGGTGGGCGTATCCGTGACGAACGCCCTGGCCACCAAACTGGAAGTGGTGGTGTGGCGCGACGGCGCCGTCAACCGGCTGGTGTTCAAGGGCGGCGACGTGGTCGAACCGCTGGCACCGTACCCGGAAGCGGGCCGCAAGAAATCCGGCACGCGGGTGCAGGTGTGGCCGGATCCCAAATATTTCGACAGCCCCAATATTCCGCTGGCCGAACTCTCGCATCTGCTGCGCAGCAAGGCGGTGCTGTTGCCTGGCGTGCGGGTATCGCTGAAGAACGAAAAAACGGGCGACACCAAAACCTGGCATTACGCCGATGGCTTGAAGGGCTATCTGTCCGAAGCCTTGGGCGGCGCCGAACTCATGATTCCGTTGTTCGAAGGCGAGCAGTATGCCGGCCGCGACCATGAGAGCTTCGCCGACGGCGAAGGCGCGCAGTGGGTGGTGGCGTGGACCGAAGACGGTGCTGCGGTGCGCGAATCGTATGTGAACCTGATTCCCACGCCGGCAGGCGGCACGCACGAAGCGGGCTTGCGCGACGGGCTTTTTACCGCGGTCAAGAGCTTCGCCGAACTTCACAGCCTGTTGCCCAAGGGCGTCAAGCTGCTGCCGGAAGATGTGTTTGCCCGGTCGAGTTTCGTGCTGTCGGCCAAGGTGCTGGATCCGCAATTTCAAGGGCAGATCAAGGAACGGTTGAACAGCCGCGACGCGGTGCGCCTGGTTGGCGGTTTCGCCAAGTCGGCGCTGGACCTGTGGCTGCATTCGAACGTCGAGTACGGCAAGAAACTGGCCGAGCTGGCGATTCGCCAGGCCCAGGCCCGGGCGCGCTCGCTGCAGAAGGTCGAGAAGCGCAAGAGTTCGGGTGTGGCGGTGCTGCCCGGCAAGCTGACCGATTGCGAATCGAGCGATGCGTCGCGCACCGAGGTCTTTCTGGTCGAGGGCGACTCCGCCGGCGGATCGGCCAAGATGGGCCGCGACAAAGAATTCCAGGCCATCCTGCCCTTGCGCGGGAAGGTGCTCAATTCGTGGGAGGTCGACCGGGACCGGCTCTTCGCCAACAATGAAATTCACGATATTTCGGTGGCGATCGGCGTCGATCCGCACGGCCCCAACGATACGCCCGACTTGTCGGGTTTGCGCTACGGCCGCGTCTGCATCCTGTCCGATGCCGACGTCGATGGATCGCACATTCAAGTGCTGTTGTTGACCCTCTTCTATAAGCACTTCCCCAAGCTCGTCGAAGCCGGCAATGTGTATATCGCCAAGCCGCCGCTCTTTCGCGTCGACGTGCCGGCCGCGGGCAAGCGTCCGGCGCGCAAGGTGTACTGCCTGGACGACGGTGAGCTCGAGGTCGTGCTCGACAAGCTCCGCAAGGAAGGCGCGCGCGAAGGTGCCTGGAGCATCAGCCGCTTCAAGGGCCTGGGCGAAATGAGTCCGGAGCAGTTGTGGGATACCACGATGAATCCGGACACGCGCCGCCTGCTGCCGGTGGGCTATGGCGAACTCGACGCCGCCGAAACCACGCGCATGTTCGACATGCTGATGGGCAAGGGCGAGTCGGCGCAGCGCCGGACGTGGATCGAGGACAAAGGCAACCTTGCCGAACTGGATATCTGAAGCCTCGTCCGCGCAATGACGCGGCCGGGCGACTCAACAAGAATGTAGGACCATGACAGACAGCACTCAACCTGGATTGTTCGATACGCCGTCCGGCGATCCGGCCATCACGCTTGCCCGGTACGCCGAGCAGGCCTATCTCGACTACGCCGTTTCCGTCGTGCGCGGCCGCGCGTTGCCCGATGTGGGCGACGGCCAGAAACCCGTGCAACGGCGCATCCTGTACGCCATGCAGGCCATGGGTCTGGCCGCTGGCGCGAAGCCGGTCAAGTCGGCACGCGTCGTCGGTGACGTGCTGGGTAAGTATCACCCGCACGGCGACCAGGCGGCGTATGACGCCCTGGTGCGCATGGCGCAGGATTTCTCGTTGCGCTATCCATTGATCGACGGACAGGGCAACTTCGGTTCGCGCGACGGCGACAACGCCGCTGCGATGCGATACACCGAAGCGCGGCTCACGCCCATCGCCCGCCTGCTGCTCGATGAACTCGACGAAGGCACGGTCGATTTCATGCCCAACTACGACGGCAGCCAGCAGGAGCCGGTGCTGTTGCCGGCGCGCCTGCCGATGATGCTGCTCAATGGCGCATCGGGCATCGCCGTGGGCATGGCCACTGAAATTCCTGCGCACAACCTGCGGGAAGTGGCGCAAGCCTGCGTGGCCTTGCTGAAGAATCCCAAGCTCGACGACGCCGAACTGTTCAGCATCATCCCGGGGCCGGATTACGCCGGGGGCGGCCAGATCATCACGCCCGCTGCCGAAATCGCCGCGATCTACGCCAATGGCCGGGGCTCGCTCAAAGCGCGAGCACGCTGGCAATTCGAAGAGCTGGCACGCGGTCAGTGGAAGCTCGTGGTGACGGAATTGCCGCCGGGCACCTCGGGTCAGCGCGTGCTGGAAGAGATCGAGGATCTCACCAATCCGAAAATCAAGGCCGGCAAGAAAGCCTTGTCTGCCGATCAGCAGCAGTCCAAAGCGGTGATGCTGTCGATGTTGGACGCGGTGCGCGACGAATCGGGCAAGGACGCGGCCGTGCGGCTGGTGTTCGAGCCCAAGAGCTCGCGCATCGATCGTGAAGAATTCGTCAATATTCTGCTCGCGCAGACGTCGATGGAGAGCAGCGCGCCGATCAACCTCGTGTGTATCGGCACCGATGGCCGTCCGCGCCAGAAGGGCCTGCGCGATATCCTCACCGAATGGTTGGCGTTCCGCACGGATACCGTCACCCGCCGCAGCCGTTTCCGGCTCGACCGTGTGACCGATCGCATCCACGTGCTCGAGGGGCGCATGGCCGTCTACTTGAATGTGGATGAGGTGATCAAGACGATCCGCGAAGCCGATGAACCCAAGGAAGCGCTGAAAGCGCGCTTCAACCTGTCCGACCGCCAGGCTGAAGACATTCTCGAAATGCGCTTGCGTCAATTGGCGCGGCTCGAAGGTATCAAGATCGAGCAGGAATTGGCGTCGCGGCGCGAAGAGCAAATCAAGCTGCAAGAGTTGCTCGACAATCCGAGCTCGCTCAAGCGCACGATCGTGCGCGAGATCGAGGCCGACGCCAAGGCCTTCGGTGACGATCGCCGCACGTTGATCGAGACGGCCGAGCGCGCCGTGCTCGAGACGAAAGTAATCGACGAACCGGTGACGGTGGTCGTGTCGCAGAAGGGCTGGCTGCGGGCCCGTCAGGGTCACGGGCATGACGCCAGTCAGTTCACCTTCAAGCAGGGCGACGATATGTACGGCGCATTCGAGTGCCGCACGACGGACACCATGATCGCCATCGGCGATAACGGCCGTGCCTACAGCGTGCCGGTTGCGGCGCTGCCGTCGGCGCGGGGTGACGGCCAGCCGGTCACGACCATGATCGATCTGGAGCCGCATCGCCGTATCGTCCATATGCTCGTCGCCGGTACCGAAAGCCGATGGCTGTTGTCGACGCAAAAAGGCTTTGGTTTTGTGGCCAAGCTCGGCGACATGATGAGCCGGCAACGCGCAGGCAAGCAATTCGTGTCGTTGGAAGAGGGCGATGTGCTGCTGCGTCCGGTACCGGTCTTCGAGGGCGCCGACCGGTTGGCGCTGCTCTCGGCCAAAGGCAAATTCCTGCTCGTCGAGCTGGCTGAAATCAAAGTGATGACGGGCGGCGGCAAGGGAACGACGTTGATGGGGCTTGACGGCAACGACACGTTGTCGCAGGTGGTTCCGGTGGGGCCAAAGGGCTTGCGCGTGGTGGGGATCTACCGCAACAAGGAAGTCGAAGACATCCTCGGCAACAAGGATCTCATCATCTATATGGGCAAACGGGCCCGCAAAGGCCGGCAACTCGATGTGCGGCCGAAATCGCCGCTGCTCTCACCGGTGCTTTGATGTAATCGCGCATCGGGTGAGTCCGATGCGCAAAATGGAACGCCCCGAAGGTTGGATCCCGATCCGGCCTTCGGGGTGTTTTTTTGTGTCCGTCACTTGTAAGTTAATCATACTTATTGAGGCGATAGTTAAAATCGATTTATGTTCGAATGATTCGCTACGCAAACCAATTACGCGACCTTCGCGTTGGAAAAACGCTGCGATACCGGAGGCTTGGACGGAAATCATTCGTGTGCCTAGTCGCGGGATGGCATTCGGCCAATCGGTGAATTGGCGGCGGAATATGTCACAGATGACAGATTTAGCCAGGGGATAATTACCTTTATCGTGCCTGCCAAGGTTTGACATCACTCATTCACGTCGATATCATTCGTGTTGAAATTAATTGGAGTGAAGTTATTTCACATATGACAAATACCCCAACAGTACCGACGCATCAGTACGACTTGCGGATCTTGCGGGCGCTCCGCCAGATCACGCGATCGATCGCGCTGCATTCGCGCCAACTGGCGGCGGTAAGTCACATCACTGCGCCCCAACTGATGTGCTTGCGCGCTGTCATCGCCAACGGTCCGCTGACGGCGACCGCGATCAGCCGCGAGATTCACGTCAGCCCGAGCACCGTTGTCGGCATCCTCGATCGCCTTGAAGACAAAGGGCTGATCCGCCGTGAACGCGGCCGAGAAGATCGCCGCATCGTCTTTGTGCGGCCCACTGACGCCGGCATCGTCTTGGCGGGCGAAGCGCCGTCACCCTTGCAGAAGCATCTGGCCGACGCGCTCAATGCCTTGCCCGAGCTCGAACAGGCCACGATCACGCTGTCGCTCGAACGCATCGTGGCGCTGATGGAAAAGGGGGGCCAGGCCGCCGAGCCCAGCGCCGATCCGCAATCGCCGATTCTGGAAGTGCCTACGCATGGCGCGCCACCCGAGTCGGGGTTGGTGGTATGACAGTCGACGAATTGATCGCCCCATCCGATGTTGAAACCGGCACTGTATTCCGCGCCCCGCGCCGCGAAGATGGCGCCGCCATCAGCCGCCTGATCGGTGACTGCCCCCCGCTCGACACCAATTCGACCTACGCCTATCTGCTGCTTTGCGAACACTTTTCGCAGACCTGCGTGGTCGCGGTTGGCGAGTCCGGCGAGATCGACGGTTTCGTCTCTGCCTACATTCCACCGCAAAAGCCCGATGTGCTCTTTGTGTGGCAGGTGGCCGTCAACGAGCGTGCCCGAGGCTCACGCCTGGCCGCCCGCATGCTGCATGCACTGGTGTGGCGCTGCGCGGCCAAGCCGATCCGCTACATCGAAACCACGGTTGGCCCGGACAACATCGCGTCCCGCAAAACATTCGAGGCCGTGGCGCTCGCTGCCGAGGCGCCGATCGCCGAGACGGCGTTGTTCGATGCCACGCTCCTGGGCGACGACGCGCACGAGGACGAACGTCTTTTGCGCATCGGGCCTTTCGATATCGACATGCTCACGCCGCTTTAACGCGACGCGAGCTGGCAGAAGCCGGGTTTGAGGCGTTGGCCTTGCCCGGTTTGCCATTCAGCAACCCATTTCAGGGAGGGAAAAAAGCATGGACCTAAAGATTTTTGACCGTATGGAATCCGAAGTACGCGGCTATATCCGCTCGTTTCCGGTTATTTTCAATCAAGCACGCGGCTCGCTGCTGATCGATAAAGAAAACAACGAATACATCGATTTCTTCAGCGGCGCCGGCACCTTGAATTACGGCCACAACAATCCGGTGTTCAAGGAAAAGTTGGTCGACTATCTGCAGTCGGACGGCGTGGTGCATGGCCTTGACATGGCCACCAGCGCCAAACAACACTTTCTCGAAACGGTCGATCGCGTGCTGCTCAAGCCGCGCAACTGGAATTACAAGCTGCAGTTCACCGGCCCCACCGGCACCAATGCCGTTGAAGCCGCGTTGAAGATTGCGCGCCAGGTCAAAGGCCGTTCGAACATCATTTCGTTCACGCATGGCTTTCACGGCGTGAGCGGCGGTTCGCTTGCCGCCACCGCCAACAGCAAATTCCGCAATGTCTCGGGCTATGCCCTGGGCAACACCACGTTCATGCCGTACGACGGCTACTTCGGTCCCGACGTCGACACGATGGCGTATGTCGAGCGCATGATCGAAGACAAGAGCAGCGGCATGGATCATCCCGCCGCCGTGATCGTCGAGACCGTGCAGGGCGAAGGTGGTGTCAATGTGGCAACGCTGCGCTGGCTCAAAGAGCTCGAGCAGCTGTGCAAGCGTCACGACATGCTGTTGATCGTGGACGACATTCAAGTTGGATGCGGCCGTACCGGCAGCTTCTTCAGCTTTGAATCGGCCGGCATCAGCCCCGACATCATCACATTGTCGAAGTCCTTGTCGGGCTACGGTCTGCCGATGTCGCTGGTGCTGATGAAGCCCGAACTCGACATCTGGAAGCCGGGCGAGCACAGCGGTACGTTCCGCGGCAACAACCTCGCGTTCGTTACCGCCGCCGAAGCGCTCGACACGTATTGGGCCGATGATGCGTTTTCGAAAGAAATCGCCCGCAAGGAACGCGTCGTTCGCGACTGGCTCGAGAACGTGGCGCACAGCTATCCCAACGCCGGCCTGGAAGTGCGCGGCCGTGGGTTGATTCAAGGGTTGGTCACCGCCGGCGATCATGGCCTGGCCAATCAGATTGCGCACAAGGCGTTCGAACACGGTGTCGTGATCGAAACGTCGGGGGCCAATGACGAAGTGCTCAAGCTGCTGCCGTCGTTGACCATCGAAGATGAACTGTTGACGCGTGGTCTGGACGTGATCGAACGCAGCCTGGGCGAAGTGCTCGGCGATGCCGCCGGTCAAGGCTCCGCACGTGTTCTTAAATTTGGAGGAAAGCGTCGATGATCGTACGTAATGTCAAGGATGTGATCGGAACCGCGGACGAAGTCCGTACAGATACCTGGATGAGCCGCCGCGTGCTGTTGCAGAAAGACGGCATGGGATTTTCATTCCACGAAACCACGATCTTCCCGGGCGGCCGCACGCACATCCACTACAAGAATCACCTTGAAGCGGTCTGGTGCATCGAGGGCGACGGCCATCTCGAGGTCGTGGCCGACGGCAAGCGTCACGAGCTCGGTGCCGGCGTGGTGTATGCGCTGGACAAGAATGACGAGCATTGGCTGTGCGGCGGCAAGGAAGCGCTGCGTGTGATCTGCGTGTTCAATCCGCCGCTCACCGGTCAGGAAGTGCATGACGCCGATGGTGTGTACGCCTTGCCGGAAAAAGCTGCGGCGTAACGCATAAGGGCAAGTTCCGGGGCGCGTGTCGCGTCTCGGACCGTTGATGAGAGCACCGACTTGCCCGACCGACTTCGCCCTGGCGGCGAAGCGATTGCGGTCAAGCATGTTCGAAGCCGGGCCGAACGGTTTGAGCGGCCCGGAAGATAGGGAGGTAGTTTTATGATTTCACCTGCAAAAGATCCATATGCGTCACGTACCGATCGCGGCTCCGCGATCATTTCGCGTCAGGATCCCGTCGTCTACGGTGGCGGCACTTATGCCGATGGCGTATCCAGCGAGCAGATCGATTCGTACGACCGCAATGGCTTTCTGTTGCTTGAGGATCTGTTCCCCGAAGAGGAAGTACGCGCGCTGTCGACCGAAGTCGAACGCATGACGCGCGATCCGGCGATCGTTCGCCGTGAAGAGTCCATTACCGAACCCAATAGCAATGCCGTGCGCTCCATTTTCATGGTGCATGTGTTGAGCCCGATCATTGCGCGCCTGGCGCGCGATCCGCGCTTGGTCAACGTCGCGCGTCAGATCCTCGGCTCCGAGGTGTACATGCATCAGTCGCGCGCCAATATGAAACCTGGCTTCAAGGGCAAGGAATTCTACTGGCACAGCGATTTCGAAACGTGGCACGTCGAAGACGGCATGCCCTCGATGCGGGCGCTGAGCTGCTCGATTCTGCTGTCCGACAACAACGCCTGCAATGGCCCGTTGATGTTGGTGCCCGGTTCGCACCGCCAATTCATTTCTTGCGTGGGCGAGACGCCCGACGAGAACTACAAGCAGTCGCTCAAGAAGCAGGAGTACGGCGTGCCCGATCCGGTCAGCCTGCAATTGCTGGTGGAGCAGGGCGGTATCACCCCCATCACGGCCAAGGCCGGATCGGTGGTGTTCTTCGACTGCAACACCATGCACGGCTCCAACGGCAATATTTCGCCGTGGCCCCGCGCCAATGTGTTCATGGTCTACAACAGCGTCGAGAACACGCTGAATCCGCCGAAGTACGGGCTGGATCCGCGCCCCGAACACATTGCCCATCGCAAGAGTTTCAAGGCCCTCACGCCGCTCGATTCGCTCAAGATCGTGAGCTGATCGGAGCTGAGCGCGAGGCGCGCGATGGCGTAAGCGCCTTCAGGCCATCGCGTTGACGTGGCTCAGGCCATGCCGCAGAACCCCGACCCCGGTCGGGGTTTTGTTTTGTGGGGTGGCGCGCTGAAACGTAGCCTTTGTCGTCGCTGCCGTCGCTGCCGTCGCACGGTTCCGGCCTACCGATGACAACGCAGTCTTGGCGTGGTCCCGACGATCAGGCATGATGCGCGGATTCGATTTGTTTGCGCCGCTATCGCGCCAATCTTCCGGGCTTCGCCATGTCTATCGTCGTCTCGCGTTTGTATATCTATCCCATCAAGTCCTGCGCCGGCATTCGGCTTGACGCGGCGGCCATCGGCGTAGCGGGTCTGCAGCACGATCGCCAGTGGATGATCGTGGCCGATGCAGGCGGCTTCATGACGCAGCGTGCCTATCCGCGCATGGCGCTGATCCGCACCGCGATCGAAGCTGAGGCGCTGGTGCTCGATGGCCCCGATATGCCCACGTTGCGTGTGCCGTTGAGCGTGCCGCGCGGCGAGCCGCGGCAGGTGGCGGTATTTTCGCAAACGCTCGATGCCCAGAACGACTCGGCCGAGGCGGCCGCCTGGTGCTCGGCATTTCTGCAGGTGCCCTGCAAATTGGTGCGGGTGCATCCCGAGGCGCAACGCCTGGCCGATCCTGCTCGCGTGCGGGCCTGGATCGAGAATCACGAAGAGGACGCGTCGGGCATGGCGGACGCCAACGCCTTCGGCTTTGCCGATGGCTTTCCGCTGCTCGTCACCAACGAGGCCTCGCTCGAGGACGTCAATCGCCGTTTGCGCGCCGCCGGCCATGCCGACATCGATATGGACCGATTCCGGCCGAATATCGTCGTGAGCGGTCTGGACGCCTTCGACGAGGACAACATCGCGCTCTTGCGGGTGGGTGACATCCGGCTGGGCTTCGTGAAGCCGTGCGCCCGATGTGGCATTCCGAATGTCGACCCCCGCGATGCCAGTGTGCATACCGAGCCCGGCGCGACGCTCGCCGCCTATCGGCAGCAGGAAGGCGGCGTGATTTTCGGCGAGAACGGTATCGTGGACGCGCCGCCGGGTGCCGTGCTGCGGGTAGGCGACGCGGTCGAGGTCATCTACGACTTTTGACGCGCAATCCGGCGGATTCGGAGGGAAGCACTGCCTCGAAAAGCCCCGGTTCGTCCCGGGCCGAATTAAATAATAGAATGGCAGGCTATTCGAATCCATTGCCGTTTGCAGGCACTACGCATCGCCATCATGAGCTTCCAGGTCACCGTTCAGCCCAGCCAGCACCATTTCACTGCCGAACCCGGTCAAACGCTGCTCGACGCCGCGCTGGCCTCGGGCATCGTCCTGCCCTATAGCTGTCGCAACGGCGCGTGTTCGTCGTGCAAGGGCCGCGTGGTATCGGGCGACTTCGACGCCGGCCCCCATCCGGCGCAGGTGCTCGGCCCTGAGGATCTCGCGGCAGGGTTTACCTTGTTCTGCCAGGCCAAGCCGCAGTCCGATATGGTGATCGACGCGCCGCAGGTACGGCTCGCCACCGATATCCAGATCCGCAAGCTGCCGGCACGCGTGCAATTGCTCGAGCGTATGACCGATGATGTGGCCATCATCAAGCTGCAATTGCCGGCTGCCGATCCGTTCCGGTATTACGCCGGTCAGTACGTCGAAATCATCATGAAGGATGGTGCGCGCCGCAGCTACTCGATGGCCGGCGCGCCGCATTCGGGCAGCCCGCTCGAGCTGCACGTGCGTCATTTGCCGGGTGGCCGCTTTACCGATCACGTGTTCGGCGCAGGCACCACGCAAATGAAAGAGCGCGAGATTCTGCGTCTCGAGGGGCCGTTCGGCTCGTTTTTCCTGCGTGAAGATAGCGACAAGCCGATCGTGCTGCTGGCCAGCGGCACGGGCTTCGCACCCATCAAGGCCATTGTCGAACACATGGCGCATCTGGGTATCGAACGGCAGGTGCACCTGTATTGGGGCGGACGCCGCCCCAACGATCTCTACATGAGCGCCATGGCGCAGTCGTGGGCCGACACGATGCCCCAGCTCACCTTCGTGCCCGTCATCTCCAATGCCCTGCAGGAAGATGGCTGGCATGGGCGCACCGGCTTCGTGCACGAAGCCGTCATGGCCGACTTTCCCGACTTGTCGGGCTACCAGGTGTATGCCTGCGGCGTGCCCATCATGGTCGATACCGCGCGCCGCGAGTTCGTCGCCCAGCGCGGTTTGCCCGAAGCTGAATTTTTTGCCGATGCCTTCACGTCGCAGGCCGATCTCGCTGCGACCTGATGCGGCCCTGCAACGCCCGGCCCGCGTGCTTGCGCGGGGCGGGCTCGAGCGGCTGAGCGGCGATGTACACTGCTCGATCGGCGTCGATTGCGGCGCCCGTTTTGGCCTGGCGGCTGTAACCGCCGGCAAGCGTCTTGGAGTCGGTCGGGCATGAGGGTTGTGGTTCTTGGCAGCGGCGTAATCGGCGTATCGACAGCATGGTGGCTGTCGCGCGCCGGCCATGACGTCACCGTCATCGATCGCCGCTCAGGACCTGCCCAGGAAACCAGCTTCGCCAACGGCGGGCAAATCTCCGTTTCCTACGCCGAACCCTGGGCCAGCCCGGGCGCACCCCTCAAACTGCTGCGCTGGATGATGCGCGACGATGCGCCGATGGTGTTTCGGCCCCGTCTGGATGCGCGGCAATGGGCGTGGGGGCTGCAGTTCCTGCGCGAATGTCTGCCCGGGCGTTTCGAACCCAACCTGCGCGCCATGGTGCGGCTGTCCGAGTACAGCCGCAGCACCTTGCGCGCCATGCGTAGCGAGCTGGGCCTGGAATACGATCAGGTGCAGCGCGGCATCCTGCATTTCTATCGCGACGCGGCGGCGTTCGAAGCGTCGCAGCGCGGCGGCGGCATCATGCGCGATCTGGGCATCGACCGGCGCGTGGTCTCACCCGACGAGGTCGTGGCGCTCGAGCCGGCGCTGGCCCCCCATCGCGCCAGCATCGTCGGCGGCGACTTCACGCCCGATGATGAAAGCGGCGATGTCCACACATTCACTCTGTCCCTGGCCGATCATTGCGCGCGCGCCGGCGTCGCTTTTCAGTACGACACGCAGGTCACGCGATTGATCCCCGAGGGCGGACAGATCCGCGCGGTCGAAACGATCGGCGCCGACGGCGCGTTCGGTAGCCGTGAGGCCGATGCCTTTGTCGTGGCCATGGGCGTAGGCAGCCCCGCGCTGGTCAGGCCGCTGGGTTTGCGCGTGCCGGTCTATCCCGCCAAAGGCTATTCCCTTACGTTGCCGGTGCGCGCCGGTGCACTCGCGCCCACCGTCAGCCTGAGCGACAGTTCGCACAAGCTCGTCATGTCCCGGTTCGGCGATCGTTTTCGCCTGGCCGGCACGGCAGAGCTTTCCGGTTATTCGCGCGCTCTCGATGCGCGCCGTTGCGCGTCGATGCTCGACTACGCACGTACCCTTTTTCCCGACGCCTTCAATGTCGAAGACGTCCGTTACTGGTCGGGTTTGCGCCCGACCACCCCTTCGAACGTGCCGCTCATCGGCCGGACGCGCATCGCCAATCTGTATCTCAATACAGGTCACGGCACGCTCGGCTGGACGATGGGCGCAGGTTCGGGTCGGGCATTGGCCGATCTCCTTTCCGGACGACGGCCCGAGCCCGAATTTCCTTTTCTCGGTTTGTGAGATTTATGAAAAAATTTCTGTTGTCGGGCGCGTCCCGTACCATGCTCGCCGTTCGGTATGCATGCGCAGTAGGTGTTGCTCTTGCCGCCGGATCTGCGGCACAGGCAGCGACCGAAATCCAGGTTTGGCATTCGCTCAGCGATACCAACAAGGCGGAATTCGACAAGGTGGTCAAGCAATACAACAGCGACCAGAGCGATGTTGTCGTGAAGACCCGTGCCTTCCCGTCGCAGCAGGCATTGCAGTCGGAAACCCGTGCCGCGATCAGCGCCAAGAAGGCGCCCAATCTGGTGCAGTTCGAAGACAATCACTCGCCTGAAGTGGTTGCCGAGCACAAGGCCGTGCTGCCGCTTTACGAGCTGCTGGCCAAGTACCCGATCAAGGACCTGAACTGGTTCCTGCCGGGCACCGCGAGCTTCACCAAGGACGCGAAGGGCCGTTTGCTGGCGTTCCCGTTCATGGCCGAAATCCCCGTCATGTTCTACAACACCGACCTCTACAAGAAGGCCGGTCTCGATGTGAAGGCGCCCGCGCGCACGTGGCAGGATCTTCAAGGCGAGTTGCTCAAGCTGCGTGACGTGGCGCAAAGCGACTGCCCGTACGCCACCAGCGACCAGGTCGAAGTGCACATCGAAAATCTGGCGCCCATCAACAACCAGACCTACACCTCCAATGCCAATGGCTTGACGGTGAGCAAGGTGGCCTCGAACTTCCAGTTCGACACGCTCTACATGCGCCACATCTCGCTGATGGTGAGCTGGAAGCGCTCGCTGCTCTTTACCAAGCACACCTCGGGTAACGAAGCCGACAAGGCCTTCACGAGCGGTGAATGTGCCGTACTCACGTCCGGTTCGGGTGCGTTCGGCGAGTTCAACGCCAAGCGCGGTCTGTCGTTTGGCGTGGCGCCGTTGCCGTTCTATGCCCAGGCCACCAAGCAAGGCGGCCGCCCGTTCGTGAGCGGTTCGGCATTCTGGGCGATGGAAGGCCGTCCGCAAGCCGAAGAGAAGGCCACTGCCGGCTTCCTGGCGTTCCTCTCCAAGCCTGTCGTGGCTGCCGCCTGGCATCAGCGCACGGGCTTCCTGCCCCTGACCGATGCGGCGTTCCGCGCGTCGGACGTGTCGTTCTACAGCAAGGTGCCGGGGGCGCAAGCCGTCATCGCCTCGATGCGTGACAATCCTACGGCCAATGAGCGCGGTTTCCGCATGGCCAACTACGATCGCATCCAGCCCGTGATCGACCGTGAACTCGACGACGCTTTCGAAGGCAAGACGCCGCCGATGGCTGCGTTGAACAACGTGCAGGCACGCGCCAAAAACTTGCCGCGTTAAGTATCGCTGCGTTGCCGGACAACGTGCGTTGCGCGAATGTCCGTTCGTATAAGTCAGTCTAGTTAGGCCGACCGCCTCACGCCACCATTCGGTTTCGGCATTCCATTTTCGGAATGCGTTGCCGGAGAAGTGGCGTGAGGTTTTTTTTGCTTGCGATCGGGATGATGTCGATCTCTGGGTGCGCGTCGTCGCCCTGGGATGTTGGCAGGGAGGCGACCGAATCTGCACCGCAGTTGGCCGGTACGCCCAACTTCGATTGGCGCTTGTCCGGCGACCGGCGCGTGGCACCGCTGCAGGTGTTCGACGATGGCCGCGATGTCTGGCTTCAGTTCGCACCCGATCAAGCGGTGCCGGCCATTTTCTCGGGTCGTGGCGCGGGCGCGCGAGCCGTCGCGTACCGACGTCATCCGCCCTATGTCGTGGTGACGGGCCACCGGGCAGGGCTGGTCTTTCAGGGCGGCGCGCTGAAGGCGTATGCCGATCGCATTGTCACGGATACTGGGGCCGCAGAGGCTGCGGCCGCCGCGTCGATCGCGTTGACGCGGTCGGCGCCAGGCGTGCCGGATCATGCCGCGATTGCCCATCGCCCATTGGTCGCGCAGGATCCTCACGTTGCCGGGCGGCCGGTGCAGTCACCTGGCCCGGCCGCGAGCGTGCGCACGCCAGACGCGTCGGTGGCCGCCCGCCCGCGCTTCCGGATCGGTCCTGAGGACGTCACGCTTCGCGGCGGTCTGGCGCGGTGGGCGGGCCTTGCCGGATGGACGTTCGATCCCCAGCACTGGGCTGTCGATGTCGACATCCCCGTCGCTGGCACGGCGTCGTTCGACGGTGATTTCAAGGATGCCGTACGAGCATTGCTCGCGGCCACCGAGCTTGCCGAACGGCCGATTCAACCTTGTTTCTACAGCAACAAGGTGCTGCGTGTGGTGCCCCATGCGCGTACCTGCCAGCCCCGCAGCGAGACGGGGGCGTCGGTATGAGCGGCGTCTTCGCAGCATCAAGCCGCAGGCTGCCGATCGCGATGATCCTCTCGGCGTTCACTTTGAACGGTTGCATCAGTGCAGCGGAGTTCCTGCAGCGGCGGGCAGACGTGGCGCGCGACGAGCGCACGGTACAGTCGGCACATGCGAGATTCCGTGACGAGTTGACCGATCCTGCGGTGCGGCGGGCCAGTCAGGACGTGGCGCAGCCCTGGCTCGCCGGCCGGCCGCAACCATTGGCGCGCGAGGTGACGTTGCCGCCCGCCTTGCGTGCGCGGGTCGACACCACACTGATGTTCTCCGGCGGCCAAGTCCGTTTGCCGCAACTCGCCGAACGCATCATGCGCGCCACCGGTATTCCGGTGCGTATTGCCCCGGAAGCGTTGCTGCCGCCGGAGGCCTTCCTGCCGCGTCTTCAGGGGAACCAAAGTGCCCCACTGAACGCCGCCATGACGGCCGCGTTGGATCAGGGGCCGCAGCCGTTGCCGCGGGTGCTTGACCGTATTGCCGCGCAGCTCGACGTGCATTGGCGCTACGCAGACGACCACATCGTGTTCTATCGCACCGAGACGCGTGTGTTCACCGTGCGCGCGCTCACATTGGGCGCCAGTGCGGATGCGCGATTGGGACGGTCCGCAAGGCAGGGCACGGGCGGCTTCGACAACACCTCGAACACGGCACTGACGCTGGCCCCGCACGACACGCTGGATGCCGTGCGTGCACGGATCGAGCCCTTTCTCACGCGCGCCGGTACGGTGGCGGCCCAGGCGGGTGCCGGAGGCGCCATCGTCGTGACCGATACACCGCCCGCCCTGAACCGTGTGGCCGCTTTCCTGGAACGCGAAAATCGTGTGCTCACACGTCGTGTGCGTCTGCTGTTCGAAGAGCTCACGATCACGCTCAAGCGGGACGCCCATCAGTCGATCGATTGGAGCCTGGTGTATGCCGCCGGCCGCGCAGGCGCAACGGCGCTTATTCCGGGTAGCGCCGTGCAGCAGGCGGGCACGCTCGGCGCGTCGCTGGGTGCCGGATTGTTTCGCGGTTCCGAAGCCATCGTGTCCGCGTTGAGTGAGATGGGCAGCGTACGGCGTCACAGCAGCATTCCCGTCATGACGCTCAATCGCCGGCCGGTCACGCATGCCGTGCGCAACACCTTCACGTATATCGATCAGGTGCAAACGGTAAGTGCGGTCGGCGGGGCGGCCAATACCTTGAACGCTGCGCCGCAGACATCGGTGAGTCAGAAGGAAGAAACCGTGGGTTCGCTGTTGACCCTCGTGCCCGATGTGCAGGACGACGGCCAAATCCTGTTGTCGGTCGCCTACGACAACACCGTTGCGCAACCGCTCAAGACCGTCACGTTCGGCCATCGCGATACGCCGATGCAACTGCAGCAGATCAGTGTGGATGGCAACGGCACCGTCCAGCAGGTGGCACTGCGCCCGGGCCAGCCGATGGTGATCTCCGGATTCGAGCGTGACGAGGCGGATGCATCGCGCAGTCGCCTGGGCGATGGCCTGCCGCTCATCGCCGGCGGGCAGGACAAACTGGGACAGGCTCGGCACACCACCGTGGTCATCGTCACGGCTCAGGTCGAGGAGGACTGAACGATGAGCAAGCACACGTCCTCTGCCATGACGGTGCCGCCGGTGCCGACGCGTTACGCACACTTATCGATGGATGGCGACGCGGTCTGGCTGTTTGGATTGCATTGGACGTCACTCATCGGCGGACATGCCGATCGCCAGGCTCGCGCGCGGGCTCGCCGCGCGCAGGCCACGCATTACGTGTGGGGCGGCGAACGCGGCATTGTTGCCGGCTACGGGCAACTGCCCACCCTGCACGCACGACAGTGGTGTGCTGCGGCGCTTGCGTTCGCGCGAACGTGCCCGGAAGGAATCGCGGCGGCGTTGGTGCCGTTACCCGATGGCCGGATGTGGTTCATTGCCGCGCAAGAGGGCACGGTCATCGCGCGCACCGACACGCTTTTCGAGGATCCGGCCGAGGCCCATGCCGCGCTCGAGGCTCTGATGCGGGTCTTGCCCGGTTGCCGCACGGTCGATGTGCCGGATGCTGACGCGTTTTTGCATGCGCTGTGCGGCAAACCCGCGACGCAGTGGGCCTTGCGTGCCGTCCAGCCTGCGTGGCTGCGGATGGTGCGCCGCTTTAAGGTGGGGTTGGGGCTGGGCGCAACGGCGGTCGTCGTCGTTGCACTGGTGTGGCGCGCGCTTCAGCCTGCGCATCCGATCGAGCCGCCGCGCCCTAAAACATTGTCGGTCGCGCAACGCGCGCTGCTGTGGCACTCGGCGGTGCAGCAGCAGTGGGGCGCAACACAAGTGCATTTGCCTGACGAATTGCGGCGCGTGATGGGCAGTCTCGAGCGCTTGCCGATCGACGTAGCGGGGTGGGGCTTGCGTCAGGCCACCTGCCGCGCGGCGACTACCGTCTGGCGATGCGAAGCGCAATTCGTGCGCGATGTGTCCACCGCCACCAATGCCCTCTTCAATACTCGGGTGCCCCCGGGCTGGGGCGTGCGGTTCGATCTCTTGCAAGGGGCCGCATTGACGTGGACGGTGCCCTCTGCCGTGACCCCGCTTCGCGCGGTGGTGACGTGGCCGCAGCGGGAGACTCAACGGCACGATCAGGCGGTCGATGTGCAGTTTGCCAGCCACATGCAGCGCATTGGTGCCGCGTTCACGCACGTGTCGTTATCGGCGCGTCAGGCGGTGCCGTTGATTCCTCCCGTCGACGCCACGGGGTTGCCGATCGCCCGCACAGCCGCGATGCCTGAGTTGTGGCAACGCGCGCTTCGTCTGGAGGGCCCATTGCGATCGTTCGCATTGCTCGCGCATCCGCCGGCCACCATTGCCTGGCACGAAATCACGGTCGGTGTCGACACGCCGCCGGATGTCTCGATCAAGCTCAGCCCCCTCACTGCACGACTTACCGGACTTGTCTATGACCCTCTTTGACGTTTGTCGCCATACGCGCCGCTGCGCGGTCTTTGCCGCCACGGTCTGTTTAGGCCCGATGGCTGCGCCGGCCGAAGCCAACGCCGAATCCGATCGCAGCTTGAGTGCCGATCCGGCGTCGCAAAAGATCGAGATAGCGCCGACGACCGAAGGGGCATCTGGCTGGTCGGCTGCGCCGACCGTCGAAACGCTCTTGCAGTTGGATGCGCAGGCCGCGCTCGTTGCCGAAAGAAAACGGATCGATCGTTTGCTGGCCATCGTACGGCCTTCGACACCGCCGCGTGGGGTGTCCAGCGCGATCGCCGGCGGGATGCCATCGGTAACACGCGAGACCGACCAGGAGCCGGTCGTGTTGAACGCGATCTATGGCGTAGGGGGAGCGTTGACGGCTGAGATCACGATCGACGGCGAACGGAAACGTTTGCGCACGCGATCGCGCGGCAAGGACGCCGGTCATGACAACGATGGTGACGGCATCGTCCGCATCGATCATGCGCGGCAATGTGTCGTCCTGCGGCGGGCGGGGGTGGAGCGTTCGGCATGTCTGACGCCGGCTGGCTCGTCCTTTGCCGGCGGCGATGTGCAGGCGGTGCCTGAGCATGCCGACCTGGCCTCCGACCTGGCGCGCGCCACGCCTGTGATGCTCTCAGCGGGGAGCCGCCGATGAAAACGCCGATGCCGATGGATCACGCGGCTCCCAGGATCGACGATCGTCAGGCGCTGGCGCGTTTGCAGCCGGCGTTCGTGCGCGCGCTGCCGCAGGCGGTCGATCTGGGCGCGCTTGCCGGACGGGTGTGCCCCGTGATGCTCGAGGGCGATCGCGTGGCGATCTTCTGCCTGGCCGATTACGTCGTCTCCGATTCGCTGGATGAGCTGGAGCGCGTGCTTGTGTATCAAGGATTCCGCTTGCATTCCCCCGCGCGCTTCCGTTTGCCCGCGCCCCTGCTGATGGCGGTGTCGCGCGGTCAGATGACGGTGGCAACGCTTGGTCTGCGGTTGGCCGATCGGGCAGGGCACCGACGCTCGGCATTGGCCACCATCTTCCACGAATGGGTCGCCTGGGGCGTGCGCGAAGGCGCAAGCGATATGCATCTCAATGTGGCATCCCGTCTGCCTGAATCCGAGATTCGCTACACCATCAACGGACAGTACGTCGTGCCGGAGCGCTTTCGCCGCATCCCCACGTCGACCCTGATGGATGTGCTGGGGGTAGCGTGGATGAGCGTGCGTGGGGGCAATGGGGCGATCTTCGATCCCACGGTCGAACAGCAGGGACGAATAAGGCTGGACGTCGAAGATCACGCCATCATGTTGCGCTGGGCATCTCTGGCCACCGATGGCGGTCCTTCCGTGTGCCTGCGGATGCTGCATCTCGATGCCGATCCCGCCGCGCGTTCGCTGCTCAGCCTGGGCTACCTGCCTACGCAGATCGATGCCCTGGAGCGTGCGCGGTTGACCGAAGGGGGCGCAGTCGTGCTTGCCGGCGTCGTGGGCTCCGGCAAATCGACGACGCTCGCCACGCTCATGCGCGACATTGCGCCCACACGCAAGGTCATCACCATGGAAGATCCGGTCGAGTATCTGATTCCCAATGCCTTGCAGAATACCGTGGGGCGCGCCCTCGACGATGACGATACCCATGCGTTCGATGCAAAGTTGAAAACGCTGAAACGCTCCGCCATGAACGATCTGTTGATCGGCGAAGTCCGCGATCGCGAAACCGGCCGTGCGTTCATGGATGTGGCGGGCTCGGGCGTCAGTGTCTACACCACCACGCATACCGGCTCGGCCGCGATGATTCCCGAGCGCCTGGCGTCCGATTTCATTGGTGTGTCGCGAGATTTTCTGGCCACGCCGGGTGTGCTCAAGTTGCTGGTCTACCAAGCGTTGCTGCCACGCTTGTGCGATCACTGCGCATTACCTTTGACCGCGCTGTGGCAGGGCGCCAGGGGTGTCGATGGCCTGTGGCGCGATGGCGCGTGGTGGCAACGTTGGAGCGAGCGTTTTCTGGCGCTCTATGCGCTGGACGCCAGTCTCATCCGCGTTCGCAATCCCGACGGATGCGCGCAATGCGGCGGTGCGCGACCGGACGATCTGCGCGGCATTCGCGGCCGAACCGTGGCGGCTGAAGTGGTCGAGCCCGGCGACGATCCGTTCTTTCTGACGTGTGTGCGGCAGCGCGATAACGCGCGCCTGCAGGACCATGTGTACGGAAACCCGCACGGCCCGTTCGATCACGAGGACATGTCGGGAAAATCGGCGATGGCATGCGCCGTATACAAGGCCTCGCAAGGCTGGGTCGATCCGCGGGCGATCGAAATGCGGTTTCGCGCGTTCGAGTCGATTGCGCAGGCGCGGCAACGGTCGATCCGGAGCAAGCGTGATGTTTGATGCAGCAGGGTTCACAGTGCGCCTGTTGATCGAGCACGTGGCCGATCGTGCCCATGCCCTGGGATTGCGGCTCGACGCCTGGCGCTTTCGGGCGCAGCGCGCGGATTACTACAGCTATCTCGCTCACTTGCTCGCCGATGTCGATGGCCGCAAGACGCTACATGACGTGTTCGAGGACGATGTCTATCGGTATGGCCGCAGCACGGTGCGCGGACGCCTGGCCGCCTATTGGCTCGAACGCTATCGTCAGACCGGCGGCGATCTGCACGGCACGTGGGAAGACACATTGCCCGAGAGCGAGGTTGCCTTGCTGCGAGCAGCCCAGGACGCCGGTGCCGGTGCATTGCCGGCGACCTTGCGCGATCTGGCCCGGGCTGCGCAATTGATCGAGAAGACCCGTGCTGTGCTGCTCGGAACGACTGCCGCAGGACTCGCCGCGTGCGGGGTCGCGATCGCGTTGCTCGGCGCCATCCCATGGCTGACGGTGCCAAAGCTGCAGCAGGTTTTTCAGTCCGTGCCGCTTGAGTATTACGGCGGGCTCACGCGCGCCTTGTGGCACACATCGGCGCTGTTGCGCGTGCTTGGATTGCCGTTGGCCGTGCTGGTGGCAGTCGGGCTGGTGGCCATCGCGTTGTCGTTGCCGCGGGCAGTGGGCCCATGGCGGGTCGTGTTCGATCGCATGGCCATCGGGCGGCTGTATCGCGATGTGCAGTGCATCCGCTTTCTCGCCATGCTCGCGATTCTCTTGCGGCAGCATGTCAGTGTCGATGCACGGTTGCGCGATGCCTTGATGGCCTACCGCCAAGGCGCGCGGCCGTGGTTGGCGTGGCACGTCGATCTCATGCTGGCGCGACTGGACGCTGGCACGTCGGGGGCCGAAGTGTTCGATACCGGCCTCATCGATCGCGAGACCTGGTGGTATCTGTCCGATTTGATCCTCGCGCGCGGCTTTGGAACGGCCTTGTCGCTTGCGCGCGATCGCGTCGAAAACCACGTGATGCACCGTGTCGTGCTGCACGCCTCGGTCCTGCGCTGGTCGCTGTTGCTCGGGTCGCTCGCGCTCATTCTTGGCGTGGCGTTCTGGCATTACGCGGTCATCGACGAACTGAGACGTTCGATGACGCAGTTTCATGCATCGGTTTAGGAAGACCCGTTGACGGCTTGAAGAAGTCGATCAAGGGGTGCAAGACGCCGATTACCGCTGTGATATGCGCTGCCTGACGATGCAGCGTCTTAACTAGAAAGGAAGTTTATGTTTGCACGCCATGCCGTTACCAAGCCCTATCTGCCGCAAACGATCGGACAGTCTGGCTTTTCGTTGATCGAGGTGTCGATCGTCACGGCCATCGTGCTGCTCATCGCGATCGTGGGGATTCCCGCGATCGGCAACTACGTCATCGAAAACAAAGTGCCCAAGGTCGGGGAATCGTTGCAGCGTTTCGTCGCCCGCACCAAAGCCAATGCACAGGGCATCGGTACGGCGCCTTATGCGGGGATGGGAACGGGTGTGCTGGCCAATGCCTTGCGCGATTCGAGTGTGATGTCCGTATCGGGCGATGGCGATTCAGCCGTCGTTGCGCACAATCTGGGCGGCAACGGCACCTCGGGCAACGGTACGGTCACGCTGGCGCCGAGCGCGGTAGCGGGCGGTGCGCTGGGGTCGGGTTTCACCCTGACGCTGGATCATGTCAGTCACGCTGCATGTCCCGGCATCGCCTCGGTCATGCAGCGCATGGCGGAGATCATCCGCGTCGGTGGATCGGGCGCAGACACGGTCGTCAAGGACGCCACCCAGCAACCGCCCATGGGCTACAACGCGGCGTTGGCGGACGCCCGTTGTGCACGTGGCGACGTGAATACCTTTTCCTTTGTCGTGCGCTGAGATGGGTGCGAACGCGATGGGCCCGTGCGACTCAGCCACGCACGAGGTGCACGCCGATGGGCTCGGCGCATCCGGGAAGCTGGCGCATGCCGTGGGCGCGCGGCGGCACGCGCAGCGCGGTTTTGCGTTGGCCGAGCTTGCGCTGGCGACGGCGCTGGCCGTCATGGTCGCCATCTGGGGCGCGTCGAAGTGGATGCAGCAGGTGGAGGACGCCGCTGCGACCGCTACGGGCGTCTGGTATCTCGAGATCAAGCGGGCGCTCGATGGCGCTTTGCTCAAGCACTTCGACGCCTTGGCCGCGTATCCTGCACCGGATCCCGGCGGTGCGCCACCTCCGCCGTTTGCCGCGCCGCTCGCGCCCACGTTGGCAGAGTTGCAGCGCACAGGGTTCCTCTCGGTCGATTTTCCGGCCCAGCCGCCTTTGGGTGGCGAGGCGGCGTTGCGTTTCCTGGTCGGCGCGGGCTGCCCGGGCGAGGGCTGTCGCATCGATGCGGTGGCGTATAGCCGATCACCGCTCACATCGGATTCCCTGGCTGAACCCAACGACATGGCCATTGCCCAGGTGTTGGCTGCCACGCAAGGTTATGGTGGCGCGGTGCAGCGGCTCGCGCCGGCCCGGTTGCAGGGCACGGCGTTCTCCCTGCCCAATCCTCCGGCGAGCGACATGACGACCCTCGCGCCCGGTACCGTCGCGATCTGGGCGGGACTCGATCGCGCCGGTTACGACAGGTACCTGCGCGTTCGCGACGCTCGTGATCCGGACTTCCAGGGGCCACTCTCGGTTGCGGGCGGCGTGCGCGTGGGCGGTAACGCGCATCTGGCCGGCGGTGCCCGAATCGACGGCAGCGCCCAGTTCGGAGGTGACGCGCAATTCGATGGCGATGCCCGGGTCAACGGCAGATTCGATGCCGGCGGCGACATGCATGTGGCTGCCCAGGCGCACATCGGCGGCAACGCGACGGTTTACGGCGATGCGCATATGGCCCGCAACGCCGCCGTCGGGGGGCAACTTCACGTAAACGACCGCATTCACGGGAGGTATTTGCTGCTGGGCGGCGGGGCGAGCTATGGCGCGGCATGCCCCGACGAAGGGTTGATCGCCCGAGGCGCCGGATCCGGATTGCTCGTGTGCCGCAATGGCAGTTGGCGCGGCGCCGAGGGTGGGTTTGGCGGCGCCTATTCCGTCAACTCCATTTTCGGCTGCCGGTCGCCGTTCTACGAGTCCACGGCCAATCCGTTTACGGGAGCGTGTTCCTGCCCGGCTGGCTTTTCCGCCGTGCCGACCTCCTGGGGCAATTCGCTGGATGACACGAGTGGTTTGACGCGAGGCTTCGTCTGCATCGCGCCGCCGTGACCAAGTTGCAACAGCAGCCTGGGGGTGCTGGCACGGCTCCCCCGGCATCCCTCTATAATGGTCGATTCGCCTAACGCCGATTTACGCAAGATGAAATCCTCCGAGATTCGCCAGAAGTTTCTGCAGTTCTTTCAATCGAAAGGGCACCAGATCGTGCCGTCGTCGTCGTTGGTTCCGTCCAACGACCCCACGCTGCTGTTCACCAACTCCGGTATGGTCCAGTTCAAGGACGTATTCACCGGCAAGGAAGCGCGCAGCTACACGCGTGCCACCTCCTCGCAGCGCAGCGTGCGCGCGGGCGGCAAGCACAACGATCTGGAAAACGTCGGCTACACCGCACGCCATCACACGTTTTTCGAGATGCTGGGTAATTTCAGCTTCGGCGATTACTTCAAGCGCGACGCGATCCAGTACGCGTGGGAACTGCTGACCAAGGTTTACGGCCTGCCGGCCGAGAAATTGTGGGTCACCGTCTATCACGAGGATGACGAAGCCTACGATATCTGGGCCAAGGAAGTGGGTGTGCCGCCCGAGCGCATCATCCGCATCGGCGACAACAAAGGTGCGCGTTACGCATCGGACAACTTCTGGCAGATGGCGGATACGGGTCCTTGCGGACCGTGTTCGGAAATTTTCTACGATCACGGCCCCGATGTGTGGGGCGGCCCTCCGGGCTCGCCCGAAGAAGACGGCGACCGGTATATCGAGATCTGGAACCTCGTGTTCATGCAGTTCGAACGTGACGCGGCCGGCAATATGCCGCGCTTGCCCAAACCGTGTGTCGATACCGGGATGGGCCTTGAGCGCGTATCGGCAGTGCTGCAGCACGTGCACTCCAACTACGAGATCGATCTCTTCCAGGCATTGATCGCCGCCGCCGCGCGCGAAACGCACGTGACGGATCTGGCCGAAAATTCGCTCAAGGTCATCGCCGACCATATCCGGGCCTGCTCGTTCCTGGTGGTCGACGGCATCATTCCCAGCAACGAAGGCCGGGGCTACGTGCTGCGCCGCATCGTTCGCCGGGCGCTGCGTCACGGCTACAAGCTGGGCCAGACCAAGCCGTTTTTCTATCGGCTGGTTCCCGATCTCGTCAAGGAAATGGGCGAGGCCTATCCCGAGTTGGCCAATAACGCCGAGCGCGTGGCGCAGGTGCTCAAGCAGGAAGAAGAGCGCTTCGGCGAAACGCTTGAAAACGGCATGCGCATTCTCGACGGCGCGCTTGCCGGCGTTGCCGAAGGCAGTGCTCTGGACGGCACCACCTTGTTCACCTTGTACGACACGTACGGCTTTCCGGTCGACCTGACCGCGGATATCTGCCGCGAGCGTGGCGTCGAGGTCGATCTCGAAGGTTTCGAGGTCGCGATGACGCGTCAGCGCGAACAGGCGCGTGCCGCAGGCAAGTTCAAGATGGCTGAAGGCCTGAGCTATGAGGGCGCATCGACCCGTTTCGAAGGCTACGAGCAATTGAGCCTCGATGACGTGGCCGTGACGGCGCTGTATGTGGGTGGCACGAAGGTCGACAGCATTGCGGCCGGACAGGAGGGCGTCGTGGTGTTGGATGCCACGCCGTTCTACGCCGAATCCGGTGGTCAGGTCGGCGATACCGGCGTGCTCGAAGCCGACGGCGTGCGCTTCGCCGTCGCAGATACCTTGAAGGTGCAGGTCGGCGTATCCGGTCACCATGGCAAACTCGAGTCGGGCAGCCTGAAAGTGGGCGACACCGTGCGCGCTGTGGTCGATGGTGTGCGGCGTGCGCGCACCATGCGCAACCACTCGGCCACGCATTTGATGCACAAGGCCTTGCGCCAGGTGCTCGGCAGTCATGTGCAGCAGCGTGGTTCGTTGGTCGATCCGGATAAGACCCGGTTCGATTTCACGCAAGATGCACCGATGACGCCGGCACAGATCGCTGAAGTCGAAGTCATCGTCAATGCGGAAGTGTTGGCCAATCACGCCACGCAATCGCGTGTGATGGCGTTCGACGACGCCGTCAAGGGCGGCGCGACGGCACTTTTCGGCGAAAAATACGGCGATACCGTACGCGTGCTGGATATCGGCTTTTCGCAAGAACTCTGCGGCGGCACCCACGTCGCGCGCACGGGCGACATCGGATTGTTCAAGATCGTGGGCGAGGGCGGCGTGGCAGCGGGTGTGCGGCGCGTCGAGGCGATCACGGGCGATAACGCGGTGGTCTGGGTGCAAAATCAGGCCGCTGTGCTCAATCGGGCTGCAGGCATGCTGCGCAGTGCGGCGACCGAAGTGCCCGATCGCATTGCTCATGTGCAGGAGCAAATGAAGACCCTCGAGCGTGAACTCGAGCAGGCGCGCGCCAAGTTGGCCTCGAGCGCCGGCAACGATCTTGCCGCGCAGAACGCGGTCGAGATCAAAGGTATCAAGCTCCTGGCCGCAGGCATCGGCGATGTCGATCCCAAGGCCCTGCGCGGCATGGTCGATCAGATCAAGAACAAACTCAAGTCGTCGGTCGTGCTGCTTGCCGCGGGCTCGCCCGACGGGAAGATCAGCCTGGTCGGCGGCGTAACGCCCGATCTTGTGGATCGCATCAAGGCCGGCGATCTGGTCGGTTTTGTGGCGAGTCAGGTTGGCGGCAAGGGCGGCGGCCGCCCTGATATGGCGATGGGCGGTGGCAACGACGTGGCGGCTTTGCCCGCCGCGATCGCCAGTGTGCATCAGTGGGTGGATGAGCGGCTCTGATGTCGACTCCGCTCCCCACGGCCGATCTTGAAGTGGACGCTTCGGGCTTGCTGTGCCCGTTGCCCATCTTGCGAGCCAAGAAGGCCTTGGCTCAGTTGGAAAGCGGTCAAGTCCTGAAAGTTGTCACCACCGATCGCAATGCGGTGCGCGATTTTCAGGCATTTGCCCGTCAAACCAAAAACGAGCTTGTGTTGCAACAGCCCGACGAAGCAGGGGGCTGCCTGCACTTTCTTCGACGACGCTAAGCGTTTATTTTTCAATAGGATTTGCCAGCTACGGCTTAGCGATGCTATAGTAGTCGGCTTGTCACAACATATTCAAGGGATTACCTATGGTGGTGATTCGTATGGCCCGCGGTGGGTCAAAAAAACGTCCGTTCTACAACCTCGTCGCTACCGATTCGCGTAATCGCCGTGATGGTCGCTTCATCGAGCGCGTGGGTTTCTATAACCCCGTAGCCCGTGAAAACGACGAAAAGCTGCGTATTTCGCTGGACCGCGTCAAGCACTGGACGAGCAACGGCGCCCAGCTGTCGCCCGCAGTCGAGCGTCTGGTCAAAGACTACGCCGCCAAAGTTTCGGCTGCAGCCTGAGTCTGGTGTGGTAAACGCTGTCTCTTCGCAGGCAGCGCCTGCCGACTTGGTTGAAGTAGGCCGTGTGCTCTCGGCCTATGGTGTGCGCGGCTGGATCAAAATTCAGTCGCACTCGGCAACTGCCGAAGCACTCCTGGCCGCACCCCAGTGGTGGCTTGCGCGCCCTGCGTCCCCCGTGGCTCAGGGCGTTGTCACATCTGCTGCAAGCGAAGGTCTCGCTTTGGCGGCCAACGCTGTTGCCCATCGCGTGGTAACGGTACGGTCGCAGGGATCGAACCTGGTTGCACAGCTGGCTGCCATCGACGATCGCGATGTTGCCGAAGGCATGCGCGGGATGTCGATCTGCGTCTCTCGCAGTACGTTTCCCAAAGCTGAAGACGATGAGTACTACTGGATCGATTTGATCGGTTGCCGGCTCTATGGCGATCGTGACGGCGAATCCGTACTCATCGGCGAGGTTGCAGAGGTCGTCGACAACGGTGCGCATGGCGTGCTCAAAGTCGTCACCGGCGCTTTGGGCTCCGATGGTGTCACGTTCGAACCGGTCCTCGATCCTAAAGGTCGTGCCGTAGAGACGTTGGTGCCTTTCGTAGGTGCGCACATCCAGAAGGTCGACCTCGAAGCGCGCCGTATCGATAGCGATTGGCCGGTCGACTTCTAATGCGTTTCGACGTCGTTACCCTTTTTCCGGAGATGTTCGGTGTACTCACCGACGCCGGGGTCACGGGGCGGGCGCATGCACAAGGGCGTTGGCTTTGTCGCGCCTGGAATCCGCGCACGTTTACGCACGATGTTCATCGTACCGTCGATGATCGACCTTACGGCGGTGGTCCCGGCATGGTCATGATGCCCGGACCGCTGCGCGATGCGGTCGCCGCAGCGCAGGCGGAGCGTCGCGCGCACGCTTCCGACGGCTCGCCTGCGGTTGTGTCCAATGCATCCGCCGAAGGGGCTCCCCCACCACCGTCATCGCGTCCAGCGGCGCCGGTGATTCTGCTCTCGCCTACCGGACCGCGATTCGATCAGCAGCGCGCCCAGGCCTTGGTCGAGCAGGGTGGTGCGGTGCTGATCTGCGGCCGTTACGAAGGGGTGGATCAGCGCTTCGTCGAATCGGTGGTAACCGAGCAGATTTCGCTAGGCGATTTCGTATTGTCCGGCGGCGAAATCGCGGCGATGGCAGTCATGGACGCCGCGGTCCGGCTGATTCCGGGTGTGCTCAACGATGATGAATCGGCGCGCCAGGATTCGTTTCACGAGAATCTTTCGGGCCTGCTCGACAGCCCCCACTACACACGCCCCGAGTCATTTGACGGCGTGAGCGTGCCGGCGCCATTGCTGTCTGGGCATCACGCTCAAATCGCACGGTGGCGTCGTGAACGATCTCTTGAACTTACGTCGCGACTGCGCCCGGATCTGATCCGCCGCGCACGCAAGGCCGGTAATCTGACCGCCGCCGACGAGGCATTTCTCAAGCAACTGTCGGCGTAGCCCGGCATACGGTGCGCCTTGCGTCCGCCGGCATGCCGCCGCCAGATCGCGACGCCATCACGCACAGCCGCCCACAGCGCCACGACGTCGCGCTACTCCAGCAACCACCCAACGCCTTGACGTCGTGCTAGTCCAGCAACCATCCAACGCCTTGGCGTCGTGCTACTCCAGCGCGCGTTTGATTGCGCGCGCCAGTCGTTCGTGCGTAAACGGCTTGGTAAGCAGAGACGTGCCGCGTCCGAGGTTGAATTCCGATCCATGAAATTGCGGCGAATAGCCGCTGATGAACAGTACGGGAATGTTCGGGCGTTGTTCGCGCGCCTTGCGCGCCAATTCGACGCCATCCATCCCGGGCATTTGCAAATCGGTAATCAACAGATCGACGGCATTGCCCTCGGCAAGCACTTGCACGGCACGGGTGCCGTCGCTGGCCGCCACGGGTTGAAACCCGAGTTCACGTAGCGATTCGACCAGTAGATCGAGGATAAGGGGCTCATCGTCAACGGCGAGAACGCTGATTTCTGGACGCGCAGTGGCGGAATTCATTTACTCGTGCTGCTCAGTGTGGGGTCGGCGCTCCCCTAGCAAGTCGCGGGCCTGGGTGCTGCCAACATTGCTGGCGTCGTCGGTATGAGGCAATGCACGCGTTTACGCCATGCTTGCCGGAACTTCGCAGCCGGAATAAGGTCATCCTATACGGCGCGCATTCAGGCACATTTCAGGTTGCGTGCGCTTCGGGTGGCCCGTGTCACTAGATTGCCGTGTCCGCCAACACAGATTTCGTTTCAGCGTTAATGCACATCTCGTTCGTCAGCCTATCTTGAACAGGAAAGTCATCATGCTCTTGTCGCTCACTCCGTCGGCCGAGAACGCCGATTGCGCGTCCAATCAGCTCGGTCCCGTTGGTGCCCGGCGCGCCACGCGTTATGCCTCGGCGCTGGTTGCAGCGCTGGCTTTTGCCGCCGTCCCGCTCGCGGCACAGGCCCAGGCCAAGACGCAGGCACCGGCCGCCGCGTCTACCGCCGGCTACAACCCCACCGTGGGGCAAAACGGCAAGGATGTGGTGTGGGTGCCGACCCCGCAGGTGCTGGTCGAGAAGATGCTCGATATCGCCAAGGTCACGCCCAAGGATTATCTGATCGACCTGGGGTCTGGCGATGGCCGCACCGTCATTACCGCTGCGAAGCGCGGGTTGACGGCGCAAGGCATCGAGTACAATCCTGAAATGGCTGAGCTCGCGCGCGCAAACGCCAGCAAGGAAAAGGTCAAGGATCGCGCCACCTTCAGCACGGCGGATCTGTTCGAGACGGATCTGTCTAAGGCCGACGTGATTACGATGTTCCTGCTGCCGTCGATCAACGAAAAGCTGCGTCCCAAGATCCTCGATCTCAAGCCGGGCACGCGCATTGTCTCGAACTCTTTCCGTATGGGTGACTGGCAGCCCGATCAATCCGAAACCGTCACCGACGGCTGCACCAACTACTGCACAGCGCTCCTGTGGATCGTGCCGGCCAAGGTCGACGGCACTTGGCAAGTCGCCGGCCAGCCGCTGACGCTCACGCAAAACTTTCAAGTGCTGAGCGGCAAGTTGGGCGATACGGCGATTTCCGATGCGCGCGTCAACGGCACGGAGATCATGTTTACGGTCAATGGCGTGCGCTACACCGGCACCGTCAACGGCAAGTCGATCAAGGGCAACAAAGCCGGTACGTCGACAGGCGCTTGGACCGCATCCCGCGCGTGATCGCCAGCGCCGCGACGGCCCCGGTCGTCGCAGCGCCACACAGCACTGGCGCATCACTGCGGGGCATTGCAGTTCGTGCCGCATGCGGTTGCTGTGACCGCCGGCGCGCCACAAAAAAAGCCCGCTGCCTCATGAGGCCGCGGGCTTCTTTCATCGCCATTCAGGGTTTTGGCCCTGATTGCGATTCACGCCAGTCATTTACTTCAGTCGCGCGCGTTGTTCGCGCACTTGCGCGAGCGTGTCGTTGAACTGCGCCACGCGTGTGCGCTCCTGTTCCACGACGGCTGCCGGCGCGCGGGCCAGGAAGCCCTCGTTGCCGAGCTTGGCTTGCGCACGGGCGATTTCACCTTCAATGCGGGCGATTTCCTTGTCCAGGCGTACCTGTTCGGCCGCGACGTCGATCTCGACGTGCAGCATCAGTCGCGTCGTGCCGACCACCTGTACCGGTGCGCCCACGTCCGGCAGGGTATCCGTGATGTCGACTTTTTCGAGGCGGGCCAACGTTGCCAGGTAAGGCGCATTGCGTTGCAGTTCCGCCGGGTCGCCTTGCGCAATCAGCGGCACCTTCAGCGACGGCGCGAGGCTCATTTCGCTGCGCAAGGCGCGCACGGCATCGATCTGCGCCTTGAGCGTGGCCACGTCGGCTTCTGCAGCGGTATCGACCGCAGCGGGGTTGTGCTGCGGGAACGGCTGGACGCTGACGCTGGTTTCATCGCCTTCCGCGCGTTTGCCGGCAGCAACCGACACCTTCTGCCACAACGCTTCAGTGATGAACGGAATGACCGGATGGGCCAGACGCAGCACCGCTTCCAGAACGCGAATCAAGGTGCGGCGCGTGCCCAATTGCTGGGCCGGCGTGCCCGTCTGGATCTGTACCTTCGCGAGTTCGACGTACCAATCGCAATACTCGTCCCAGACGAAGCGATAAAGGGCATTTGCGACATTATCGAGGCGATAGTCGGCAAATCCACGGGCAACGTCGGCTTCGAGCGTCTGCAGCTGGCTGACGATCCAGCGATCCACAAACGACGTTTCGCCGACCTCATCGCCATGCAGGGCGTGGCCGTCGGTATTCATCAGCACGAAGCGAGTGGCGTTCCACAGCTTGTTGCAGAAGTTGCGATAGCCTTCGCAGCGCTTCAAATCGAAGTTGATGTTGCGGCCCAGCGTGGCGTAAGCCGACATCGTGAAGCGCAGCGCATCCGTGCCATACGCCGGGATGCCGTCCGGATACTGGCGACGCGTCGCCTTCTCGATGGCGCCCGCCTGCTTGGGATTCATGAGGCCGGTGGTGCGCTTGGCGATCAGCGTGTCCAGATCGACACCATCGATCAGGTCGACGGGGTCCAGCGTATTGCCCTTGGACTTGCTCATCTTCTGGCCGTCGGCGTCGCGGATCAGTCCGTGCACGTACACATGCTTGAACGGGATCTTGCCGGTCAGGTGCGTGCTCAACATCACCATCCGGGCGACCCAGAAGAAGATGATGTCAAAGCCCGTCACCAGCACGCTGGAAGGGAGATAACGCTGCATATCGGGCGTTTCATCCGGCCAGCCCATCGTCGTGAACGGCACCAGTCCGGACGAGAACCAGGTGTCGAGCACGTCGGGATCGCGTTTCAACTCGCCCGTGGCGCCGGCTGCCGCGGCTTGCGCGCGCGCGTCCTCTTCGGTGTGGGCGACGAAAATCTGACCGTCGTCCGAGTACCATGCGGGAATCTGGTGGCCCCACCACAATTGACGCGAGATGCACCAGTCCTGGATGTTGTTGAGCCACTGGTTGTAGATCGTGGTCCAGTTTTCCGGGTAGAAGGTGACCTCGCCGTTGGCGACCACGTCCAGTGCGGCTTCGGTGATGCTCTTGCCCGGATGGTGCGTGCCTTCGGGTGCCGGCTTGCTCATGGCCACAAACCATTGGTCGGTGAGCATCGGTTCCAGCACGACGCCAGTGCGGTCACCGCGCGGCTGCATCATCTTGTGCGGCTCGACCTTGACGAGGAAGTGGTCTTCCTCGAGCGCGGCCACGACGGCCCGCCGGGCGTCCTCGCGCGACAAGCCTTGAAAGCGCTTGGGACCGTTCTCATTGATGTGCGCATCGAGCGTGAAGATCACGATCAACGGCAGGTTGTGACGCTGCGCGCAGGCATAGTCGTTGAAATCGTGGGCACCCGTGATTTTCACGCAACCGGTGCCGAATTCGGGATCGACGAAGTCGTCGGCGATGATGGGGATGGTGCGATCGCACAGCGGCAACTCGACCTGCTTGCCCACCAGGTGGGCGTATCGGGCGTCGTCGGGATGCACGCAGAGTGCGCCGTCGGCCAGCATGGTTTCAGGGCGCGTCGTGGCGATCGTCATGCCCTTGAGGGTGACCGTTTCGCCTTCCTTGTCGACAATCGTTTGGGGGCCATCGACGAACGGATAGAGGATGTGCCACATGTGGCCGTCGGTTTCTTCCGAACTCACTTCGAGGTCGGACACAGCCGTGAGCAGCTTCGGATCCCAGTTCACCAGGCGCTTGCCGCGGTAGATCAGGCCTTCGCGATACAGGCGGACGAACGTTTCCACCACGCCGCGCGACATGCGCTCGTCCATCGTGAAGTACTCGCGCTTCCAGTCGATCGATGCGCCCAGGCGACGCACTTGTTGCGTGATCGCGTCACCCGACTTGTGTTTCCATTCCCACACCTTTTCGACGAAGGCTTCGCGGCCGAGGTCGTGGCGCGACACTTTCTGCGCATCGAGCTGGCGCTCGACGACGATCTGGGTGGCGATGCCAGCGTGGTCCGTGCCTGGCACGAAGAGCGTGTCGAAGCCCCGCATGCGGTGGTAGCGGGTGAGGGCGTCCATGATCGTCTGGTTGAACGCATGGCCCATGTGCAACGTGCCGGTGACGTTGGGCGGCGGCAACTGGATCACGAACGTGGGTGCGGTCGCGCTCTGGTCAGCAGCGCCCGGCTGGGCAACGTGCTGACCGGCCTGGAAGTAGCCGCGCTGTTCCCAGGTGCTGTACCAGTGGGCTTCGATCTCGGCGGGTTCGAAACTTTTGGACAGTTCCTGGGACAAAAGGGTCGGGGCGGGTGCGTTCATCAGTGTTCCTGCGGGCGGGCGATCGGCCTGAATTTCGGCCTGGGTAAACCCGTAATTCTATGATGGAGCAGGTCATGTTGACATGCTAGAATGCCGGGTTACTGTAAACCTTTTAGAAGTCCCTGTTTTTATTGGACAATTCTGATCGGTTGGTGGCGGACACGCCGCCCGATTTCTCACCCCAGACTGTATTTGCGGAGTTTTCATGTCCATCGAACGTACCCTCTCGATCATCAAGCCCGATGCCGTGGCCAAGAACGTTGTCGGTCAAATCGTCGCTCGTTTCGAGCAGGCCGGCCTCAAAGTCATCGCTGCACGCATGTTGCAATTGTCGCGTGCCGATGCCGAGCGTTTCTACGCCGTTCACAGCGCACGCCCCTTCTTCAAGGATCTGGTCGACTTCATGATCTCGGGTCCGGTGTTCGTGCAAGCGCTGGAAGGCGAAGGCGCCATCCTGAAAAACCGTGACCTGATGGGCGCGACCGATCCCAAGAAAGCTGAAAAAGGCACGATTCGCGCCGATTTCGCCGACAGCATCGACGCCAACGCCGTTCACGGTTCGGACGCTGCCGAAACCGCCGCCGTGGAAATCGCCTTCTTTTTCCCCGAAATCAATATCCACAGCCGTTAATTGGCTAGACTGATTCGTCAGTCTTCCAATCGGTTCAAGTACGACATGGACAACCTCGAACGCGTCAATCTGTTGGGCATGGATGCCACCGCACTGGCCGACCTCGTCGCCCAGTGGGGCGGCAAGCCGTTTCGCGCCCGTCAGTTGCAGCGCTGGATTCACCAGCGCGGCGCCGATGCCTTCGAGGATATGTCCGATCTGGCCCGTGGATTTCGCGAGCAGCTGACGCAGCATTGCGTCGTGCAAGCGCCCACGGTGTCCACCGTTCAGCACGCCACCGACGGCTGCCGCAAGTGGCTGTTCGATGTGGGTGCAGGCAATGCGGTCGAAACGGTGTTCATTCCCGAAGACGACCGCGGCACGCTGTGTATTTCAAGCCAGGCCGGGTGTACCGTCGGTTGCCCGTTCTGCTCCACTGGTTATCAAGGATTCAGCCGCAACCTCACCGCCAGCGAGATCATCGGTCAGCTGTGGTGGGCGCGGCGTGAGATCGAGCGCGACATCGGTAGCGCTCGCCTGGCCGGGTCGGATGGCAAGGTCGAAACGGCCGCCGATCCGCGGGTGATCAGCAACGTGGTGATGATGGGCATGGGCGAGCCGTTGCTCAACTACGTGCCTGTGGTTACCGCGCTCAAGCTGATGCTGGACGACAACGCATATGGCTTGTCGCGCCGCCGGGTTACGGTGTCCACATCGGGTGTCGTGCCCATGATGGATCGGCTGTCGCAAGACTGTCCGGTAGCCTTGGCCGTGTCGCTGCACGCGCCCAACGACGCCTTGCGAGACCGGCTGGTGCCGCTCAACAAGAAGTATCCGCTCAAAGAATTGATTGCCGCGTGCAATCGCTATCTCGAGTTCGCCCCGCGCGACTTCATCACCTTCGAGTATGTGATGCTCGACGGCATCAACGATAGCGATGCGCATGCGCGCGAACTGATCGAGATTGCGCGCCAGGTGCGCTGCAAGCTCAACCTGATTCCGTTCAATCCCTTTCCCCAGTCCGGACTGACCCGCTCGCCGATGGCGCGGGTGCACACGTTTGCGCAGCGGCTGATGGATGCGGGAGTCATCACAACGGTGCGCAAGACCCGCGGCGAAGATATCGACGCCGCCTGTGGTCAGCTCGCCGGCGAAGTACGCGACCGCACTCGGATCGCCGAACGCATGGCAACGCAACGCCTTTCCATTCCCATCAAGCAGGTGGCGGCATGAGTATTCCGGTTTCAGATTCCGCTTCCGCAACGCTCGACCCCGCTGGCGGGGCCGGTGTGCCCACGACGCTCGGCGGTTCGCTGCGCGCGCTGCGTCAAACGCGCGGTTGGTCGTTGGAAGAAGTGTCCAGTCGAATCAAGTTCGCGCCGCGTCAGATCGACGCGCTCGAAAATGAGCGCTGGGACGAATTGCCCACGGGCGTGTCGCTGCGTGGTCTGGCCCGCAACTACGCTCGCCTGCTCGGCGCTGACGACGCCGCGATTGTGGCGTCGCTTGCTGCGCGCACCGGCGAGTCGCGCGGTCTCGTCAATGACGCGCCCCGCACGCCGCTCCAAGGTCGTGCGGCCATGCCGGCTGAAGAAGAAACCGGTTCCGGCATGCCCTGGGGCTGGCTGTTTATTTTGCTCGTCGTGGTGCTGGCAGGTGTGGCCTATGCTTTCTGGCAGGGCTGGTTGCCCGCCGAATGGTTGCCTGCCGGCTGGATACCCCGGAATACCCCCTGAATGAACGAACCGACTTCGATTGATCTGTCGTCGACGCTGAGCGACGCCGAACCGCCCCTCGTGGGTGCTGCAGGCCGTCGCGCCACCCGCGCCGTTGCGGTGTCGTGGGGCGATCGCAAGGTGTCGATCGGCGGTGGCGCGCCCGTGGTGGTGCAGTCGATGACCAATACCGACACGGCCGATGCGATTGCAACCGCCATCCAGGTCAAGGAGCTGGCGCAAGCCGGTTCCGAAATGGTTCGGATCACGGTCAACACGCCTGAAGCCGCCCGAGAAGTGATCGCCATCCGCGAGCAGCTCGACCGGATGGGCGTCAACACGCCGCTGGTCGGCGATTTTCACTACAACGGCCACAAGCTGCTCACCCAGTTTCCCGATTGCGCGCAGGCACTATCGAAGTACCGCATCAATCCGGGCAACATGGGCGGCGGCAAGAAGCGCGACGATAATTTCGCCCAGATGATCGAAGTGGCGTGCCGGCATCAGAAGCCCGTGCGCATCGGCGTCAACTGGGGCAGCCTCGACCATGAGTTGATGGCCCGCAAGATGGATGAAAACAGCCGCCGCGCGCAGCCTTGGGAAGCGCAGGCGGTGATGCGCGATGCGCTGGTCGTGTCTGCGATCAGCAACGCGCAGCGGGCTGAGTTGCTGGGGTTGCCGGGCGACGCCATCATTCTGTCGTGCAAGGTGAGTCACGTTCAGGACCTGATCGCGGTTTATCGTGATTTGTCCTCGCGTTGCGACTATCCCCTGCATCTCGGTCTGACCGAAGCCGGCATGGGCAGCAAGGGCATCGTGGCCTCGACGGCGGCGCTGTCGGTGCTGTTGCAGCAAGGCATTGGCGACACGATCCGTATCTCGCTCACTCCCGAGCCGGGCGGTGACCGCACGCGCGAAGTGGTGGTGGCGCAGGAAATTCTGCAAACCATGGGTTTGCGCGCGTTTACGCCGATGGTGGTGGCCTGCCCGGGTTGCGGGCGCACCAGCAGCACGTTCTTCCAGGAATTGGCCGATAGCATCCAGTCCTATCTCCGCCGTCAAATGCTGGTCTGGCGCACGCAATATCCTGGCGTCGAGTCGATGAACGTGGCCGTCATGGGCTGTGTCGTCAACGGACCGGGCGAAAGCCGGCATGCCGACATCGGCATCAGCCTGCCGGGCACTGGCGAGGTGCCATCCGCACCGGTTTTCGTCGACGGCGAACGCACGGTCACGCTCAAAGGCGATCGCATCGCCGAAGAGTTTCAGACCATCGTCGAAAACTACGTCGTGCGCCGTTACGGCGGCCAGCACGCGCAACACTAAGCAGAGGGACATTGCCGTAACGGGGTGCGTAGCGCATCGTCCGACGGCATGATGGACATGACGCAAGCGTTTCAAAAAGTCTCGGCCCTGCGTGGCATGAACGACGCGTTGCCCGGAGTGGGCGCGCGCTGGGAGCAACTCGAAGCCATCGTGCGCGATTGGCTCGCCGGTTACGGCTATCGCAATCTGCGCACGCCGGTACTCGAATACACGCGATTGTTCACGCGTGGCATCGGCGAAGTCACCGACATCGTCGAAAAAGAGATGTACACCTTCACCGATGCGCTCAATGGCGACTCGCTCACGCTGCGTCCCGAAATGACGGCCGGCATGGTGCGCGCCACCATCGAGCACAATCTGCTGTACGACCGGCCGCAGCGCGTCTATGCGATGGGTCCCGTGTTTCGTCACGAGCGTCCTCAACGTGGCCGCTATCGCCAGTTCCACCAGATCGACGTCGAAGCGCTCGGTTTCGCCGGGCCCGATGTCGATGCCGAATTGATCGTCATGCTTGGCCGGTTGTGGCAGCGGATGGGCTTGACCGATGTGCGCCTCGAACTCAACTCATTGGGTCAGGCAGAGGAACGTGCTGCGCATCGCGCCGCGCTCATCACCTATCTCGAATCGCACAAGGATGTGCTGGACGAAGATGGCCTGCGCCGCATGTACAGCAATCCGCTGCGCGTGCTGGATACGAAAAATCCGGCCATGCAGGCGATGGCCGATGCCGCACCGCGCTTGTTCGATTTCCTGGGTGACGAATCGCGCGCGCATTTCGACGGCGTGTGCAAAAGGCTGGACGATGCTGGCATCGGCTATCGCCTGAACCCGCGTTTGGTGCGAGGCCTGGACTATTACAATCTCACCGTTTTCGAGTGGGTCACCGATCGCATCGGCGCTCAGGGCACGGTATGCGGCGGCGGCCGGTATGACGGCCTGATCGCCTTGCTGGGCGGCAAACCCAATCCTGCGGTGGGGTTCGCCATCGGCATGGAACGCCTGCTCGAGTTGTGGGAACAGACGGGTGAGCGTGAGGCTGAGCCTGAGTGCGATGTGTACATCGTGCACCAGGGCGAGGACGCACAGCGTCTGGCGGCGAAAGTGGGTGAGCGCCTGCGCGACGTGGGCCTCGCCGTCATCGTGCATGCCGGCAGCGGCAGCTTCAAGGCGCAGTTCAAGCGTGCCGACACCAGTGGTGCCCGCGTTGCGGTTATCCTTGGCGCCGACGAAGTGGCGTCCGACACGGCCAGCGTCAAATATCTGCGCGGCGCGGGCGACGCCGCACCGGCACAACAGCAAGTGCCCCTGGCGGCCTTGCCCGAAGTACTGAAATCGAAGGGTTGAGCAGCATGGCTTACGATCTGGAAGAGCAAGAACAATTCGACGCGCTCAAGGCGTGGTGGGCGAAGTACGGCACCCTGATCATGGCGGTCGTGGCAGCGGCGGCATTGGCCTGGGGCGGTTGGACCGCCTGGAAGGCCTACCAGAATCATCGTGCCAATCAGGCAATGGGTTACTTTGAAGCGCTGGAAGATGCCGCGCGCCTGGGCGGCGCCGACGCCGCAGTGCGCATCAAGGCGGCTGTGGGTACCCTGCGCGCCGACTATCCCGCCACCGGCTATGCCGCGCGTGGTGCGCTGGTTGCCTCGCAAGCCCTGCAGGCACAAAACGATCCGGATGCGGCACGTGAACAATTGACGTGGCTGGCCGCTCAAAAGCAGCATGCGCCCCTGCAACCGGTGGCAAAACTGCGCCTTGCAGGCATGTTGCTCGACCTGAAGCAGTACGATCAGGCGCTTGCGCAGTTGACCGACGCCCCGGCGCCGTTCGTGGCGTTGTTCGAGGATCGCCGCGGCGATATCTTCGCGGCGCAGGGCAAGCCCAACGAGGCGCGCACGGCTTGGAAGAAGGCAATCGATACGCTGGGCAACACGGATCCTCTGGTCCAGGTGGTCCGTTTGAAACTTGATGCGTTGGGTGGTGCATGATGGCTTTGTGGAAGACGACGTTCGCGCGTGGCCCCAAGATGGCGGCGGCTGCCCTGTGCCTGACGGCACTGGCCGGTTGCTCGATTTTCTCCAACGACGACGGACGCAATGATCCGGCGCCGTTGACCGAGTACGCACCGGGCCTGGCGGTCAAGCAAGTCTGGAAGACGTCGGTGGGCCGCGGTGCAGGCATCGGCTTCGTGCCGGTGGTCATCAACGACGCCGTCTATGCCGCGACGCCAAACGGCAAGCTGGGCAAGTACAACCTGGCGGACGGCCGCTCGGTGTGGACCGCCGATGCCGATACGGATCTGTCGGCGGGTGTCGGCACCGATGGCAATGTGACCGTCGTCGCATCCGAACGCGGCGAAGTCATTGCGTACGACGACAGCGGCAAGGAAAAATGGCGCACGCGTGCGACCAGCAATGTTTCGGTACCGCCCGTGGTCGGCTTCGGCGTGGTGGTAATCCGCAGCGGCGACTATCGCATCCAGGCTTTCGACATCAACTCGGGCGAGCGCATGTGGAGTCTGCAGCGTCCGGGACCGGCGCTGGCGCTGCAAAGCGGCTCGCAAATGGTGTTGGCGCAGGGGTTGGTGATTACAGGCCTGCCTGGCGGCAAGTTGCTCGCCATCAATACGGCGTCGGGCAACGTGCAGTGGGAAGCCACGGTATCCCAGCCCAAGGGCGGTAGCGATCTGGAGCGTTTGACCGATGTGGTCGGCGCGCCGCAAATTGCCGGTCGCCTGTTGTGCGCAGTCGCCTATCAGGGCCGCATCACCTGCTTCGACGTCTCTCAAGGCGGCCGTCCGCTGTGGGCCAAGGATTTTTCCAGTTCGAGCGGCATGACGGTCGACGATCGCAATGCCTATACGGCCGATGCGCAAAGCGTGGCCAACGCCTTCTCGCTGGATGCGGGCAGCAATCTGTGGAAGCAGAATGCGCTGCGCAATCGTCAACTCAGCGCCCCGGCCGTATTGCGCGGCGCGGTGGCCTATGGCGACTACGACGGCTATGTGCATTTTCTGTCGTCCACCGACGGCAAGCTCCTGGCGCGCGTATCGCTTGGTGGCGGCGCCATTGTGTCGCCCCTGCAGACCACCTCGCAAGGCGTGCTCGTGCAAACCGGCAACGGCGACATCGCCTTGATCGGCACTCCTTAACTCTTAGAAAGTCTGAAATAACGTGTCATTGAAACCTGTCGTCGCCCTGGTCGGCCGCCCTAATGTCGGCAAGTCGACGCTCTTCAATCGGCTCACCCGATCGAGAGCGGCGCTCGTCGCAGACTTCTCCGGTCTGACGCGGGATCGTCACTACGGCGAGGGGCGGGTTGGCGAGAAGCCGTTCATCGTCATCGACACCGGCGGGTTCGAACCCGTGGCCAAGGACGGCATCCTGCTCGAGATGGCGCGCCAGACCAAGCAAGCGATCGCCGAAGCCGATGTGGTGATTTTTCTCGTCGACGCGCGTGCCGGCGTCAATGGGCACGATCACGACATCGCGCAGCTGTTGCGCCGCAACAGCCAGCGCGTGCTGCTGGCGGTCAACAAGGCCGAAGGAATGGGCGCGGGCAATGCCACCGCCGAGTTTCATGAGCTCGGCTTGGGTCAGCCTTATCCGATCTCGGCTGCGCACGGTGACGGCATCGGCGAACTGATCGAGATCGCGCTCGAAGGTATGGGCGAGGTCAAGGTCGAACGTACGGATTCGGAAGCCGATTTCGACGGCGACGAAGCCGACGCGCCCGAGATGCCCGAGTTGCCTCACGATCACCGGATCAAGCTGGCCATCGTGGGCCGGCCCAATGTGGGCAAATCCACGCTGATCAATACGCTGATGGGCGAAGAGCGCGTCATTGCGTTCGATATGCCGGGCACCACGCGCGACGCCATCGAGATCGAGTTCGACAAAGGCGGCAAGCGATATACGCTGATCGACACCGCCGGCCTGCGCAAGCGCGGCAAGGTGTTCGAAGCGATCGAAAAGTTTTCCGTGATCAAGACCTTGCAGGCCATCGAGGCCAGCAATGTCGTGTTGCTGATGATCGATGCTACGCAAGAGGTGTCGGATCAGGATGCGCACATCGCCGGCTTCGTGCTTGAAACGGGGCGTGCGGTGGTGGTGGCGATCAACAAGTGGGACGATACCGACGCCGACCAGCGCAACCGCATCGAGCGGGAATTTCAACGCAAGTTGCGCTTCCTCTCGTTTGCCAACGTGCATAACCTGGTCGCATTGACGGGGCAGGGCATCAAGCCCGTGCTCAAGTCGATCAACGAAGCGCATGCGGCGGCGTTCGCCAAGCTTTCGACGCCCAAACTCACGCGCGAATTGCAGGCTGCCGTCGAACAGCAGCAACCGCCGCGCAAGGGCATTTTCCGTCCCAAAATGCGCTACGCCCACCAGGGCGGGCAAAATCCGCCGCTCATCATCGTGCACGGCAATGCGCTGGACGCAATTTCGGATTCGTACCGCCGTTATCTCGAGACGCGCTTTCGGGAGGCGTTCCGCCTCAATGGCACGCCGCTGCGCGTCGAATTCAAGTCTTCTCAAAATCCTTACGCTTAAGGTCACGTTCGCATGAGCCGTTTCTGGAGCGCCGTCGTCGGCACGTTGAAGCCCTACGTGCCCGGCGAGCAGCCGAAGGTGCAGGATCTCATCAAGCTCAACACCAATGAGCATCCCAGCGGGCCATCGCCTAAGGTGATCGAAGCCATCCAGGCGGCTGCGGGCGACACGCTGAAGCGTTATCCCGACCCGAGTTCGGAGCGGCTGCGCAGCACCATCGCCGGTTATTACGGTGTGGAGGCGAGCCAGGTGTTCGTGGGCAACGGCTCCGATGAAGTGCTGGCGCATGTGTTTCAGGCGCTGCTCAAGCATCCCTTGCCGCTTCGCTTTCCCGATATTTCGTACAGCTTTTACCCGGTGTATTGCGGGCTCTACGGGATAGCTTACGAAACGGTACCGCTTTCCGACGATTTCCGGATCGATCCCGCGGCGTTCGGCGCCGCCGATGCGTCACCTGCGGGCGGCATTATTTTTCCCAATCCCAATGCGCCCACCGGCCTCGCGTTGCCTTTGGCCGCCATCGAGCAGGTGCTCGACGCCAATCCGCAGGCCGTCGTGGTCGTCGACGAGGCCTATGTCGACTTCGGCGGTGAAACGGCAATCGGCCTCGTCGCGCGTTACGAGAATCTGTTGGTGGTGCAGACCCTGTCCAAATCGCGCTCGCTCGCCGGCTTGCGCGTGGGGTTTGCGGTGGGTCAGCAACCGTTGATCGATGCGCTCGAGCGGGTAAAGAATAGCTTCAATTCCTATCCTGTAGACCGTCTTGCCGAGGCAGGCGCCATCGCGGCCTTTGAGGACGAGGCGTATTTCCAGCGTACGCGCGCCGAGGTGATCGCCTCGCGCGAGCGTCTGGTGGCGGCGTTGAACGCTCGCGGCTTCGACATACTGCCGTCAGCCGCCAATTTCGTTTTCGTGCGACATACATCGCATGACGCGGCCGGCTTATCTGCCGCCTTACGCGAGCGCCGGATCATCGTGCGTCACTTCAATCAGCCGCGGATCAGCGACTTTTTGCGTATTACGATCGGCACGCCGGACGAGTGCGATGCACTAATTCGTGCACTGGATACCATCCTTGCGTAACTGCGGTGCAATCGATCGAGACACCCGCGAAAGCCGCGTATACAGTGTGTTTCAAACGTCCGGGCCCTAAGTGGCACCTGCCGGGAAAACCCTGTACAGTAGACTTTCTCTCCAATTTCCACCACTCAAAACAACACAACTGGAGCCTGGCCAATGAGCAGCAATAAAGGGCAAACACTGCAAGACCCATTTCTCAACACGTTGCGCAAGGATCATGTGCCCGTGTCCATCTATCTGGTCAACGGGATCAAGTTGCAAGGCCAGATCGAGTCGTTCGATCAATATGTCGTTCTGCTTCGCAACACCGTAACGCAGATGGTCTACAAGCATGCAATTTCCACGGTCGTGCCTGCACGTGCCGTCAATTTTCAGGTGGAAGTCCCCGCTGAATAATCCGTTTCTTTCTTTGGCCTTTACTGCCCGCCGCACGTTTCGTGACGGCGGGCATTTTCTCGCCGGTCGCCAAGCGAGGTTCGCATGCGTGCATTGATTATTAGTGTCGATCTCGGCAATCCCGATTTCGAAGCCCATGCCGAAGAGTTCGCCATGTTGGCCCGCGGTGCAGGCGCCGAAATCGTCGACACCGTTCGCGTGCGCCGCGATCGTCCCGACGCCAAGTTTTTCATCGGCAGCGGCAAGGTAGAGGAGGCCGTTCTCCAGGCCAAGACCTACGACGCCGAAGTCGTCCTGTTCGATCAACCGCTTTCTCCTGCCCAGCAGCGCAACCTCGAGCGCGAGTTCACGCTGCGCGTGGTCGATCGCGTTGCCTTGATTCTCGATATCTTTGCGCTGCGCGCCAAGAGTCATGAAGGCAAGCTGCAGGTCGAACTGGCCCAGTTGCAGCACTTGTCGACGCGACTCACCCGCATGTGGAGCCACCTGGAGCGCCAGCGCGGCGGGATCGGGATGCGTGGTCCAGGTGAAGCCCAGCTCGAGATGGATCGCCGCATCATCGGCGACAAGGTGAAGCTGCTGCGCGAACGTCTGGATAAAGTCGAGCGCCAGCGCAAGACGCAGCGCCGCGCCCGCGCGCGAGGCGGTGCCGTGTCGGTGTCGCTGGTCGGCTATACGAACGCCGGCAAATCGACCCTGTTCAATGCCGTGACGAACGCCGGTGCCTACGTTGCCGATCAATTATTTGCAACTTTAGATACAACCACGCGTCGAATCTGGATCGAAGGTGCTGGATCGGTCACGTTGTCCGATACGGTGGGGTTCATTCGCGACTTGCCGCCTCAATTGATCGCTGCGTTCCGCGCGACGCTCGAAGAGGCTGTACACGCCGATTTGCTGTTGCATGTCGTCGATGCATCGAGCCCGCAACGCGATGAACAGATCTTCGAGGTCAACAAAGTGTTGGCCGATATCGGCGCCGGTGAGGTTCCGACCATCATGGTCTACAACAAGATCGATCGGGCCGGTTTCGAGCCCAGGGTCGAGCGGGATGCGCATGGTACGATTGCGCGAGTATTTGTAAGCGCCTCGGAGCGCGCTGGTCTTGAGGCGTTGCGCGGGGCAATAGCAGAGATCAGTCAGATTGCGGGAAGAAATGCGTCAAATAACCAAACTGTTCAATCTGAATGACCCCGGTTGGGGACGTGGCGGCAACGGCGGCAATGAACCGCCCAAGCGGCCGCAGAATCGCAATGACGGTCCGCCCGACCTCGATGAGGTGTGGCGCGATTTCAATAATCGTCTGAGCGGTTTGTTCGGTCGCAAGAATGATAATCGTCGTCCGCCGAATTCGCCTGATGGCGGCGGCGGCCCGAACATCCCGCCGCGCGGCATGCGCATCGGCGGTGGCGTGATCGTCGGCGTGCTCGTCGCGGTCTGGCTGGCCAGCGGCTTCTACATCGTTCAGGAAGGACAGGTTGCGGTCGTGACGCAATTCGGTAAGTACACCAAGACGGCCGGTCCGGGCTTCCAGTGGCGTATTCCGTATCCGATTCAAAATTCCGAAACGGTCAACGTGTCGCAGTTGCGCACCTTCGAGGTCGGCTTCCGTGGCGGCGCGCGCACCAAGGTGTTGCCCGAAGCGCTGATGCTCACCACTGACGAAAATATCGTCGACATGCAGTTCGTCGTGCAATATCGCCTGCGCGGCGATGGCGCGCCCGATTATCTGTTCAAGACGCGCGATCCGGATGCCTCCGTGCGTCAGGCGGCCGAAACGGCCATGCGCGAAATCGTCGGCAAGCGGCCGATGGATTCGGTGCTGTACGAAGGTCGAACCGAAGTTGCGATCGCCGTGCAGAAGCTGATGCAAGACATCCTCGAGCGCTACAACACTGGCGTTCAGGTCGAATCCGTCGCGATTCAAAACGTGCAGCCGCCGGAGCAAGTGCAGGCGGCGTTCGATGACGCGGTCAAGGCCGGCCAAGATCGTGAGCGTCAGGTCAACGAAGGCTACGCGTACGCCAATCAGGTGGTGCCGCTTGCCTCGGGTCAGGCCTCGCGCATGCTCGAAGATGCTGAGGGTTATCGCGCTCGCGCCGTTGGTGATGCAACGGGTAACGCTGCGCGTTTCACCAGTATTTTGAACGAGTACAACAAGGCGCCGCAGATCATGCGGGAACGTCTTTACCTCGAAACGATGCAGGCGCTGTACTCCGGCTCGAGCAAGGTCATGGTCGACACCAAGAACGGCAACAACATGATCTACCTGCCGTTGGACAAGATCATGCAGCAATCCGCGCAGGAAGCAGGTGGCAAGCCGGCCAACTCGAATCTGAGTTTGCCGGGCGGCACCGCGCCTTCGTTGCCTGCCATGCCGCGTGTGGGATCTGGCAATACCAATAGCGGCAATGCAAACCCGTCGTCTTCCGGCAATTCCGGTAGTCCCAGCAGCAATGCTCTGACCCGCGATCGTCAAGCGCGCTAATCGGCCGGAGACCAATAATTATGCAACGTCGTTTATTTCCTATTTTCATTGGCCTGCTCGTCATCCTGGCCGTGTTGTCCTCCTGCATGTTCATCGTGCGCGAACGCGATTACGCCCTTCAGTTCTCGCTGGGTGAAGTACGCCGCGTGATCGGCGAGCCCGGCCTGTATTTCAAGCTGCCGCCGCCGTTCCAGAATATCGTCACGCTCGATAAGCGGATCCTGACCATTGAATCTGACGATGCCGAGCGCATCCAGACCAAGGAAAAGAAGAACCTGCTGATCGATTCGTACGTGAAGTGGCGCATTGCCGATCCCCGTCTGTTCTACGTCACCTTTGGCGGCACGGAGGGCGGTGCGCGCGAGCGTCTGCAAGCCCTGATTCGCGATGCCTTGAACGCGTCGATCAACCGTCGTACGGTGTCGGAAGCCATTTCGTCCGAACGCGATGTGGCCATGGGCGAGATTCTCGCCAACGTGGCGGCGCGCGCCAAGCCGCTGGGTGTTGAGGTCGTGGATGTGCGCTTGCGCCGCATCGAATACGCGCCCGAGATTTCGGAGTCGGTCTATCGCCGTATGGAAGCCGAGCGTCTGCGTGCTGCCAATGCGCTGCGGTCGCAAGGCGCTGCCGATAGCGAGCGCATTCGTGCCGACGCCGATCGTCAGCGCGAAGTGTTGCTCGCCGAGGCCTACGGTAAAGCGCAAGCCATCATGGGTGAGGGCGACGCCACGGCAAGCAATATCTACGCCGATGCCTACAGCAAGAACCCCGAGTTCTTTACCTTCTACAAGAGTCTCGAGGCTTACCGCGCAGCCTTCTCCGATCGTCGTGACGTGTTGGTCGTCGATCCCAGCTCCGAGTTCTTCCAGTACATGAAATCGGTGGGTGCGGGTATGGGCGTCAACAACGGCAATGGTGCGGCAGCTGCGGCGACCACACCGCCGGCGGCCAGCGCTGCCACGCCGCCTGCAGCGGTAGCGCCGCGGGCACCGGCGGCGACACCGGCTCAGTAGACGTGTACAATACTGCGTAAGCTTTAAAAGACATTTCCGCAGCGGCTGAGCGGGCTTACGCCCCTCAGCCGTTTTTGTTTGGGCGACGCTTTTACGCGTCACTGGCTTTATCAGGTAACTATGATGGGCAACTGGTTGCTGCCCGAGAGCCTCGCCGATATTCTTCCGGCCGAGGCCCGGCGCATCGAGGAGTTGCGTCGCGAGCTTCTCGATCTATACCGTACGTATGGTTTTGAGTTGGTCGCGCCGCCGCTGGTGGAATACATAGATTCATTGCTGTCCGGTACGGGCAGCGATCTGAATCTGCAGACGTGCAAGCTGGTGGATCAGCTGTCGGGTCGCACCCTCGGGGTACGGGCCGACATGACGCCACAGGTGACGCGCATCGATTCGCATCTGCTCAATCGTGCGGGCGTCACGCGCCTCTGTTATTGCGGTACGGTGCTGCACGCTCGGCCTACCGATCTGCTTTCCAGTCGCGAGCTGTTGCAGATCGGCGCGGAAATCTATGGGCATGCCGGCATCGAGGCCGATCTCGAGATCATCGGATTGCTGTTGGCCACGGTCAATGTGGCCGGCGTGCGCCAGCCGCGTCTCGATATTTGTCATCCCGGTGTGCTGCGGGCGATTCTCGATGCCGATCCGCAAGGGGCCGCCTGCGCCGAGCGTGTGATTGCGCGCTTGCGTGAGAAGGACGTGCCCGGCTTGCGCGAACTGAGCGAAACCGACTGCGGCCTGCGTGCCGATACGGTCGCCGCGCTGGTCGCGCTGCCCACGTTGTACGGGGGCACCGAGGTATTGGCCGAGGCACGTGACCGGCTTCCCGCTTTGGCGGGCATTCGCACGGCGCTCGATGCGTTGCAGCGTCTGGTCGAGGCGCTGCCCGATGTCACCGTCAGTCTCGATTTGGCGGATGTCGGCGGCTATGCCTATCATTCAGGTATCAAATTCGCGCTGTACGCCGAAGGTTGGCACAGCGCGTTGGTGACGGGCGGACGCTACGACGACGTCAGTCACGCTTTTGGCCGGGCCCGGCCTGCGACAGGTTTCAGTCTGGATCTGCGCAAGCTTGCTGCGGGCCTACCGCCTGCCGAACCGGCGCGTGCGATTCGCGCGCCGTGGGGTCAGGCGCCCGATCTTGCCGGGGCCGTGCGCGCGTTGCGCGGCGAAGGCGAAATCGTCATTCAGGCCTTACCCGGTCATGAGCACGACCAGGAAGAATTCATTTGCGATCGCGAACTGGTTCACCAGAACGGCGATTGGGTCGTGACTTCAATCTGATTCCCTCCCGTTCGCGGGAGGGCCTGTGGAAATCAATGTTTCCCAAGACACTCGATATCGATTCCCTGACATGAGCAAGAACGTAGTAGTGATCGGCACCCAGTGGGGTGACGAGGGCAAAGGAAAAATCGTCGACTGGCTCGCTGAGTCGGTTCAAGGCGTGGTCCGCTTTCAGGGCGGCCACAATGCCGGCCACACCCTGTGGATCAATGGCAAGAAGACGATTCTGCGGCTGATTCCTTCGGGCATCATGCACCCGCACGTCACCTGCTATATCGGCAACGGCGTCGTGCTGTCTCCGGAAGCGTTGCTCAAGGAAATCGAAGAGCTCGAAGCCGCCGGTCTGGATGTGCGCTCGCGTCTGCAGATTTCCGAAATCTGCCCGCTGATTCTGCCGTATCACATCGCCGTGGACCAGGCGCGCGAAGCGCGCAAGGGCGAGGGCAAGATCGGCACGACCGGTCGTGGCATCGGCCCCGCATACGAAGACAAGGTGGCGCGCCGCGCGCTGCGCGTGCAGGATCTTTTCAATCCGCCGCTGTTCGAAGAAAAACTGGCTGAAGCGCTGGATTATCACAACTTCGTGTTGACGAAATACCTCGGCGCCGAAGCCGTGTCGGCGGAAGCCGTGCGCGACCAGGCCATGGCGCTTGCGCCGATCATCGCGCCGATGGTGGCCGATGTGTCGAGCAACTTGTTTGCCGCGCAAAAAGCCGGTCATCGGTTGTTGTTCGAAGGTGCGCAGGGCGCGCTGCTCGACGTCGATCATGGCACTTACCCGTTCGTCACCAGCAGCAACTGCCTGGCGGGCGCGGCGTCGGCCGGCGCCGGTGTGGGTCCGCAATCGCTGAACTACATCCTCGGCATCACGAAGGCCTACACCACGCGTGTCGGTTCCGGTCCGTTCCCGACCGAGCTGGTCGACGAGATCGGCACCCGCCTGGCCACCGTGGGTAAGGAATTCGGCTCGGTCACCGGCCGTCCGCGCCGATGCGGTTGGTTTGACGGTGCCGCATTGCGCCGCTCGGTGCTGTTGAACGGCATCACGGGCTTGTGCATCACCAAGCTGGACGTGCTGGACGGTATCGAAACCATTCGTCTGGGCGTGGGTTATCGCTCGGCCGACGGCACCTTCCGCGATGTGCTGCCTTACGGCGCGCACGCCGTGGCGCAAGCCCAGGCCGAGTTTGAAGAATTGCCGGGTTGGTCCGAATCGACGGTAGGGATCACGTCGTTCGACAAGCTGCCGGTCAACGCCCAGCGCTACCTCACCCGAGTGGCTGAGGTGTGCGGCGTGCCGGTCGATATGGTGTCGACGGGTCCGGACCGGATGGAAACGATCGTTTTGCGCGACCCACTTTCCGTCTGACAGACTGATTGTCTCGCGTTATGATGGCGGCCCCGGCGACGACCCGGGGCCGCCATTTTTCAAAAGTACAGGAGTTGTCGCCCGATGAGCGTTCCCCCCACTACCGATCGCGATCTTTGGATCTCTTGGGAGCAGTACCACCGCTTGATCGAGCGGTTGGCGCTTGCCGTTCATACATCGGGTTGGCAGTTCGACCAGATTCTGTGCCTGGCGCGCGGCGGCGTGCGAGTGGGCGACGTGATGTCGCGCATTTACGATGTGCCGCTCGGCATCCTCGCCACCAGCAGCTATCGTGAGGCGGCCGGCACGCAGCAGGGCGCATTGGATATTGCCCAATTCATCACCATCACGCGCGGATCGTTGTCCGGGCGCGTGTTGCTGGTGGACGATATGGTCGACACGGGATCGACCTTTCTCAAAGTCTACGACCACTTGAAATTGCAGTTTCCTGAAATCACCGAACTCAAGAGTGCGGTCCTGTGGTGGAAGGGGCACTCGCTGGTCACGCCCGACTATTACGTCGACAAACTGCCGACCAACCCATGGATCCATCAGCCGTTCGAGGATTACGACAGCCTCCGGCCGCATCAGTTGGAGTCTTGGGTGAGAAAAGGCTCGCAAGACTAAAAATGCCGTGCTAGAATCACTGGCTAACATTAGCGTACGCGAATTTCCTCGCGCCGGATTTTTAATGTGCCGGGTTTAATGCGCCGTGCAGGTGTCCAGTTAGGGGCGTCGCGCGGCTCGGTTTGAAATACCTGGTTCCCTTTGGTGCAGCCGGTTTTTCCAACCGACGGGTTTTTTTACCGAATTAAGCCGGTTAAGACAGCTCTCAGAAAGCAATACTTAAGGCCCTACCATCCATGCCTATCGTTCGACTGAAAGAAAACGAGCCGTTTGAAGCCGCCCTGCGTCGCTTCAAGCGCACGATTGAAAAGACTGGTCTGTTGACCGAACTGCGCTCGCGCGAGTTCTACGAGAAGCCCACGGCTGAGCGCAAGCGCAAGCAAGCTGCCGCCGTCAAGCGTCACTACAAGCGCATCCGTAGCCAACAGCTGCCTCCGCGTATGTATTGATCTCTGGTCTTGAATGATTCCCGAATCATTCATCCAGGATCTCTTAGCCCGCGTCGACATCGCTGATGTCGTCGGGCGCTACGTCCAGTTGCGTAAGGGTGGGGCCAACTTGCTTGGCCTTTGTCCTTTTCACAACGAAAAAAGCCCCTCGTTTACCGTAAGCCCCACCAAGCAGTTTTATCACTGCTTCGGTTGCGGTGCCCATGGCAGCGCCATTACGTTCCTGATGGAACACACCGGCGCGAACTTCCCTGAAGCAGTGCGTACGCTGGCTGGTTCGGTTGGACTCAACGTCCCCGAGGAGCAGCGCAATCCGCGTCAGCAGGCCGAGGATGCCAAGCGTAAAGAGGTGGTGTCGCGCTACACCCAAGTACTGGATGCAGCGCAGGCGCATTATCTGAAGCAATTGCGGGCATCCACCGCGGCGATCCGCTACCTCAAAGGTCGCGGGCTCACCGGCGAAATCGCGGCGCAATTCGGGTTGGGCTGGTCGGGCACCGACCGGCAGGGCCTGGGCCAGGTGTTCGAGCGCTACGACGATCCCGTGCTGGTGGAAGCCGGATTGGTCATCGATTCGGACGATGGCCGCCGCTACGATCGGTTCCGCGAGCGGGTCATGTTCCCGATTCGCAACCAGAAGGGTACGCTGGTCGGGTTTGGCGGCCGCATTATCGGCAAGGGCGAGCCGAAGTATCTGAACTCGCCCGAGACGCCCGTGTTTTCCAAAGGCCAGGAGCTTTACGGCCTGTGGGAGTCGCGGCAGGCGGTGCGCAAGGAAGGGCACGTGCTGGTCGTCGAAGGCTATATGGACGTCGTCGGTCTGGCGCAGCAGGGCATTGCCAATGCCGTGGCCACCTTGGGCACGGCGACTACGCCGGATCACATCAAGAAGCTGCTGCGCACGAGCGATCGTGTGGTGTTCAGCTTCGATGGCGACAAGGCAGGTCGCAAGGCGGCGTGGCGGGCGCTCACGGCATGCTTGCCCGTGTTGCGGGACGACATCTCGATCCGGTTTCTGTTTCTGCCCTCGGAGCATGATCCGGATTCGTATGTGCGCGAGTTGGGGGCCGAAGCGTTTCGGGCGAGTGTGAGCGAAGCATCTGCCTTGTCGCGCTTTTTGCTCGATGAACTGGGTGCCCGTCATCGCATGGACGAGGCCGAGGGCCGTGCCGCGTGTCTGCACGAGGCCAAGCCGCTCTTGGCGGCAATGCCCGAATGCGCCTTGCGCGTGCAGATCGAGCGCGAAATCGCTCGGGCCGTGCAGCTCACGCCGGAAGAAATGGCGCATTTGATCGCCCAGGCGCCGGCGCAGCCTTACGGTCAGCCAACCTCAGGGCCGAAGTTGGATGGCGCTGCCAAGTTTCCGGCAACCGATCGAGGTCGCCGACCCGGTTCTGGGCCGGCGGGCGCTAGCGCATCGGATGGTGCACCAAGCGGCGCAGCGGGCGGCTTGGTGGGCGGTGTGGCCGGGCACCTGGGCGCGCCCACGGATGCGGGCAATGCATCGCATCCGATGGACGACATCCCGCTCGAAGCGTATTCGGCAGGCGAGTATTCGGATCAGGACGTCGAGTATCTGATCAGTGGCTACGATCTGGAGCATTCGGGCCTGCAGGGCGGCGAGTTCGACCCATCGCAGGGCTATGGGGGCCCACCGTATGGGGGCGAAGGTCAATACGGCGGCGGCCAGGGTAATCAGTACGGGACCGGTCAGGGCGGTCAGTATGGCGCCGGGCAGGGCGGCGGCCAATATGGCGGTCCGCGGCAAGGCGGTGCCGGCGGTTATGGCGGCCGTTCCGGGCAGGGTAAAGGTCAGGGCGGCGGGTATCGCAAGAACGATCGTGGCGGTGGTCAGGGCAACTGGAGCAAGGGTAAAGGCAATTGGCGCGATCGCGATCGTGACCAGGGCGTGATTGAGCCGCCGCGCCCGGTGCCGACGTTGCCCAAGCGTTTGCTGTTTCTTTTATTGCTGCATCCGGAACTTGTTGATGGGATGGGCGATCAACAGCTTGAAGTTTTGGACTCCGGGCCCCATTTGGGACTGGTAAGAGAATTGATCGTGCTGGCCCAGACCAGCGGGGCGCGTCATGTGGGAGCGCTGCTCGAAGCGGCCGAGCCTGATTCTGACCTGGCGGGGCTACTGCGAATGATGCGCGCCTCGGTGCTGGCAGGTGAGGATCTGCCAGACCCGCAGGCAGAGTGGGACGACGCCCTGCATCGCATCGAATTTGACGCGATTCGGGTTGAAATGCAGGATCTCGCGTCTTCCGGATTGGCCGATGAAGCAGGCCGCAAGCGCTATCAGGATCTCTCCAGGCGCTTGCAGGTGTTAAAAGGTGCCGGAATACGTTAATTACGGTAAAATCAAGGGTTTTGAAATTCCACGCCTTGATTGTGGTTATAGGTCAATGGCAAGTTGGATGAATCGCGGTGGATTTACGCTCGCGGCTTAAAAACGGCTCAACCGGTTACGGATTGGATTGAGCGTGTTTTGAGGCTTCGGCCCTGAGTCCAGCGCGCAGGAAGTGCGAAGCTGCGGCTTACCCCGCAGGCAGTGAGACGGTAGTGCCAAGATATTGCCCGGTACGCAAGGTCGGGTTTTTTGCGTTATGTATTGCCGCATTTTGTTCCCACCAGGCATAGACCACTCGGGAACTCGCCTTATCAGGCAGACGGCATGACGAGGCGAAAGACCAATCCCCGCGCCAGGCAACTCATTACCGATATTTTTTAAAGGCTCAGGACACGTGTCCGCGCCTATTTTGCGGCATGCCGGCGTGCAAACAGCATGGCGGCGGCCTCGGAAGCGACTATGACGACACCCATCGATAAGAACACCTCCGCCAACGCTCAGGGCGAAGACGCCGTTGCCAGTCCCAAGCGGCGTGTGACCAGCCGTGCCGCGGAAAAGACGGCCGCCAAAACCGCGGTCAAAGTCGCTTCCAAGACCGCTGCCAAAACTGCCGGTACCAAAACCGCTGCCAAGAAGGCCGTGAAGGCTGCGCCGGGCGAAAAGACCGCGAAATCCAAAAAGGCTGAGGACAAGCTCGCCGAAATGGTCAGCCGTCCGGTGCCCAGTGGTCGCCGTCCGGGACGCCCCGCCAAGAACGCCAACAACGATGCTGGCGATTTCGATGATGGCGATGGCGAAGGTGAAGTGTTGCCCGATCTGAAGCCGCCCAAGCGCGGCGGCAAACGCGGCAAAGGCGACGCGAAGGATCTGATCGCGCGCGGCCCCGTCACCCCCGAAGAATACGAAGCCCGCCGCAATCGTCTCAAGCAGCTGATCAAGCTGGGTAAGGACCGCGGCTACCTCACGTATGGCGAAATCAACGATCACCTGCCCGACGATCTCGTCGACGCCGAGGCGATCGACGGCATCATCAGCACGTTCAGCGACATGGGCATTTCGGTCTACGACCAGGCGCCCGACGCAGAAACGTTGTTGATGAGCGAGAACGCACCGGTGGCGTCCAGCGACGATGACGTCGAAGACGAAGCCGAAGCAGCGCTCACCACCGTGGATTCCGATTTCGGCCGCACGACTGACCCCGTCCGCATGTACATGCGTGAAATGGGTTCGGTCGAACTGCTTACGCGCGAAGGCGAAATCGAAATCGCCAAGCGGATCGAAGACGGCCTGAAGCACATGGTCATGGCGATTTCGGCGTGCCCCACCACGGTTAATGAAATCATCAATCACGTCTTGCGCGTCCGTGAAGGGCAAGCGCAGATCGATGAGGTCGTCGATGGTCTGGTCGATGCCGAAGACGGTACCGAATACGCCGGCGCCGGTGTCACAGCCGACGAGGACGAGAACGAAGACGGCCCGGCAGGCGGCATGAGCAGCAAGCAGCTCGAAGATCTGCGTGTGAAGTCGCTCGCCAAGTTCGACATCGTGAGCAAGCAGTTCGACAACATGCGCAGCTCGTACGAGAAGAACGGCTACAAGTCGGACGACTACCTGAAGGCACAGGAAATCATTCAGAACGAGCTGATGGGCGTTCGCTTCACGGCCAAGATGGTCGAGAAGCTGGCCGATACGCTGCGTGCGCAAGTGGAAGAAGTGCGTCAGCTCGAACGCGCCGTGCTCTACACCTGCGTCGACCGCGCCGGCATGTCGCGATCGCACTTCATCAAGGTCTTCCCGGGCAACGAAACCAACCTGCAATGGGTGCTGGACGAAGTTGCGGCCGGCCATCCCTATGCCGAAACGCTCGAGCGCCAAGTGCCTGCCGTGCAGGAACTGCAGCAAAAGCTGATCGATCTGCAAACGCGCGTCGTCTTGCCGCTGAAGGATTTGAAGGACGTCAACAAGCGGATGGCCACCGGCGAAGCGAAAGCCCGCAAGGCCAAGCGCGAAATGACCGAAGCCAACTTGCGTCTAGTGATCTCGATCGCCAAGAAGTACACCAACCGCGGTCTGCAGTTCCTCGATTTGATCCAGGAAGGCAACATCGGTTTGATGAAGGCGGTGGACAAGTTCGAATACCGTCGCGGCTACAAATTCTCGACGTACGCCACATGGTGGATCCGTCAGGCCATCACGCGTTCGATCGCCGATCAGGCTCGCACCATCCGTATTCCGGTGCACATGATCGAAACGATCAACAAGATGAACCGCATCAGCCGTCAGATCTTGCAGGAAACGGGCGCCGAGCCCGATCCCGCAACATTGGCGCAGAAGATGGACATGCCCGAAGACAAGATCCGCAAGATCTTGAAGATCGCGAAAGAGCCGATCTCGATGGAAACGCCCATCGGTGACGACGACGATTCGCATCTCGGCGATTTCATCGAAGATACGTCCACGCTTGCGCCGTCGGACGCGGCGCTGCATGGTTCGATGCGCGACGTGGTGAAAGAAGTGCTGGATTCGCTCACGCCGCGCGAAGCCAAGGTGCTGCGCATGCGCTTCGGTATCGAGATGAGCACCGATCAAACGTTGGAAGAAGTGGGTAAGCAATTTGACGTGACGCGTGAGCGCATTCGCCAAATAGAAGCCAAAGCGCTGCGCAAGCTGCGCCACCCGAGCCGGGCCGACAAGCTGAAGAGTTTCCTCGAGGGTCAGTAAGACCTGAGATGATGGGCCTCTAGCTCATGCCTGGTTAGAGCAGCGGACTCATAATCCGTTGGTGCCGAGTTCGACTCTCGGGGGGCCTACCAATATCGACGCGGGTTTCCAGCACAGTGCTGGAGCCCGCGTTTTTTATTGGACGAATAAAGTCGCCGGTACGAATAATGGCGACGGTACGAATAATGTCGACGGTACGAATAAATGTCGCCGGTACGAACACACACGCCGCTTCAGAAGCGGCGTTCTGTCGTCTGCGTCCGAGGGCAATGCCGATTCGGTTCCCGGGTTGGCGTCGGGGATACGAGGGTCGCGTGAATATCGGGTCGGCACGCGTCAAGCGGCACATGGCTTGCATGGGATTGACACCTTGATGAGGAAATACCATGAACAAGATTCGATTGACCGCGGTCGCAATGCTATTGGCTGTGGGCCTGGCGGGCGGCGCGTCGGCCGCCGACCTGGCGCGTGCCGACCGCAACTTTCTGGAAGCGGCGGCCGAAGCTGAGATGTTTGAGATCGGTGCCGGCAAAGTTGCCGTCCAGAATGCCCAGGCGGCAGAGGTCAAGGCATTCGCCCAGATGATGATCGCGGACCATACCAAGCTGGATGGTGAATTGAAGGCGCTCGCGGCGTCCAAGGGCTTTACATTGCCGACCGAATTTTCTCGCGGACCGCGAAAGGATCTTGAGGCGTTGACTCAAAAGTCAGGTCGCGAATTCGACGTCGATTACGCCGAGAATGTAGCGGTCGATGCGCATGAAGAAGTGTATGAGTTGTACAAAGACGCGGTCGACGATATCAAGGATGCGGATATCAGGGCGTTTGCCTGGAGAACGCTTCCCGGCTTGCAGGCCCATCTCGAGCAGGGCCGGGCGTTGGAAACTGCGGTCGAAGCGATGAAGAAATAAGGTCAACGCGGCAGGATGGCGAGCATCGGACGGCTCAGATTTGAGCGTTTGTTATAAACGATGCTGTAGCAAAATCTGTAAGGCCGTGATTATGTTTGTTCGAACGTTTGTACGAAGCAGTGCCGCGCTCCTCCTTCTCGCATTTGTGTCCGGGTGCTCTTCGGGGGGATCGGGTGCCTCAAGCTTGGTCAACAAGTGCAAATGGAACCGGAGTTCCTGCATGTATGAAGGGTCATACGAACCCGGCGAGGCGCAGTATGCCGAAGAGGAAGCCAAACGCCTGAACAGGGCGTCCTCGATCAAGTTTCGCAGTTCGGGAAACTGAAGACCCATGGGGTGGGGCGCTGCTATCGCCCATCCCAATGCAGCAGCCACCCTTGGTAATAGCGGTGGCCGTGCAACTCTTCGAAGCCCACGACCATCATGCCCCGCATCGATGAGAAGGTCAGGATCTCGGGATCGAACAGATTTGGGATGAGCGGCTGAACGCCCGGCATGCTTTCCTCCCCGGGTTTGATGAGTTGCATCACGCGCACATTTCGCTTCATATCCGCATGCGTAATCGCGTACATGCTGACGTTGCCCCGCAAGCCCACGCCAAGTATCCCTCTTTGCTTGGGCTTGCCGGCTTCATGGGTACGGTGAACGGTGCAGATCAACATGATGGCGAGCAAATAGTACTGTATAAAAACACAGTATAAGCCTGTACGATCGTTGGTGTGCCACGCAACTTCGTAACGGCCGCAGGTATGGAGGTTGCGGCACGGTGGTCGATGCCATCCCGCATTAGCAAAGGAGACCGCAATGAGCGATCAGCAAAAAGATCAGGCGCCCACCAAATCGCGTGAGGGCGCGCACGAGGCCCAAGGCGATGAAAAAGTCGCAAGCCGCAGCGCCGATCCTGGGCAAAGCAGCTACGGCGGCTTCAAGAATGAAGATACGAAACGTCAGGCGCAGGAAACCGACGGCAAGCCCGGCGGTAAGTAAGCTGCAATTCGTTAAGGTGCCTGAATGCACCGTTTCTGAATCGACGCGTCCCCTGGGGCGCGTTTTTATTGGATGCTGCGAGGGGACTTGCTAGCCCCCTCGGTGTACAACCGTCCAAACAGGGGAGCAGGAGCAGGAGCAGGTGATAGTGCGGGTGCCGGTGCGGATGGAGGCGTCTGCGGGAGCGGATTCGAGTACGGGAGCTGCACGTATGGGAACTGGCGCAAGCACCGGAACTGGTGCCAGAACAGGAGCGGATGCAAGTACGGGAACGGCACGGCCCGTTGATATGTCGATGTCCGAAACGACTAGCGCTACGGCAGAGCATGTTGCGTTGCACCTACTAGCCCGCAAACCAATCAAAACAATAGTTTACGAAACCTTTCTGAGTCTGCTATAACGCCTTCGTGTTTGTCTGCAATGCGTTTTTATGACGCGGCTCGGATTCAGGGAGGCTGCGTGGACAACGGTTTAAAGTACAGTTTGCCGCGCTGGCGCTTCACTCAGTGGCTCGTGCATTGCGGCGATAACGTGCCGCTCGATATTCGCACCGCGCTTATCGCCAGTCTTTTCGGTACGCTTCCGATCTTCGCCGGTGGTGTGATCAATACCTTGATGGTTTCAGGGTTCATCGCCTTGCGCCGCCCCGACCCCGTCTTCATTTGGTGGTTCGTGATGGAGGTGGTGCTGGGCCTTGTCCGCGTCACGTTTCTGGTGTCGGCCACACGCGCAGCGCGGGCGGGTCGCTCCACCCACACCGATTACTACATCATCCTGGCGCTTTTGTGGGCCTTCAGCGTTGGCTATGGGGTGATGGTGACGTACCTGAGTGGGGATTGGGTCGCCGCTACGCTGGCGGGCGTGTCGAGCGCTGCCATGGCCGGCGGCATTTGCTTCCGCAATTACGGTGCACCGCGCCTGGTCGGGGCCATGATCTTCTTGAGCATGGGGCCGATGGTATGGGCGACGTTTTTCGCCGGCGAGCCGATCCTCTTCATCGCGTTGATTCAGATCCCGTTCTATTTGTTGAGCATGAGTAGCGCGTCTTATCGGCTCAACCATATTCTGGTGGCCACGATGCTGGCCGAGCGTGAGAACGATCGGCGCGCCAGTCAGGATGCGCTTACGGGACTGGCCAATCGCACTGGGCTGAACTATGCGCTCGAGCGCAAGTGCACGCGCGTGCGAGCAGGGGCCACGTCGGTTGGATTGCTTTATATGGATCTCGACGATTTCAAAATCGTCAACGACACGTATGGTCATCCGGCAGGCGACCAAGTGCTTAAAGTGGTGGCCGATCGCCTGAGGCAATCGTTGCGCACGGACGATCTTGCGGCGCGCATCGGGGGCGACGAGTTCGTAGTGTTGGCTGAAGGGATGGACCGTCATTCAGCCATGCGGTTTGCTGATCGCATGATTCGCGATGTGACGCAGCCTATCCTGCTGCATGGCAAAACGTTCGTGACGGTCGGCATCAGCGTGGGTATTGCGCTGATCCCGGAGCACGGACTCGACAACCGGACGCTGTTTGCCACGGCTGACCGCGCGTTATATGCCGCCAAGTCTCTCGGTGGCAATTGCTGCGCCATCGCACCTGCGGATGGTGAACCGGCCGAGGCGCTTTGTCGGGACGAGGCGCTCACTGCAGCGTGACTCACTGCGGCGCGATTCGCTGCAGCGTGACTCACTGCGGCGCGATTCGCTGCAGCGTAACTCACTGCAGCGTGCCTCACTGCAGCGTGCCTCACTGCAGCGCGATTCACTGCAACATGACTCGCTGCTGGAACTCGATTTGAATGCGCTGGAGGGTCTCATTATCGGACTTCTATGTATCCAATGCCCGTGAGCAGCGGTCCGCATTGAGTGGCGCGCCCGCGCATTGCTGCCGGCATCGAACGGCTGCCCGCACATTACCCCGAGAAGAGAAAATTATCGCGCGGAGAAGAAATCCGCGATCAACGCCTTCGCTTCGGCGTGAGCCGCCTTTACGGCGTCGGCCTCACTGTTCAATGCGCTCATGCTTTTGCCCTTGAGCAAGCCGTCGACGACGCACGACCATGTCCAGCCGTCAGCGCGATGCACGATATCAATGGCGTACGGCGTATCTTGAAAGGTGGCTTCCAGATGTGGCATATCACTCACTAAAAGGGCGTTGAGACGGGGTGCACCCTGCGGCCCTGCTGTACTGGGCAGCATACGCCCGGTGCCGCCTTGGACACGCATCGGCTTTGGATGACTGGCTTCGCGTTTATTGTAGTTCGCCAAGATAAAGCGCGATCTTGGTGGTCGGCAAGATAGGGCCCGATTCGGGTCGTGTGACGAGCGGGAGGACGAGGTGCATTCGTGCATCGGCGACCCCGAGCAAAAAAATCGCGTCGTCCGCTGCATTGCCGATTCCGGGCAAAATGCTGTCCGTGCGCGCCGCTGGCCTACCGATACGCGCCGCTGGCCTACAAATAATATGACCGGCGCGCTACGCCGGTCATATTCATCTCCAGAAGGCGCGTCTGCGCCAATAGGCGACTTATTCGATCTGAAAATCGGTCGACTCTTTTTCCCAAATGCCGCGTTTTACTTCGTAGTTGTCACCCGCCTTGGCGATTTGCTCCCTGGCGTATGACTCCGATTTGAAGACGCCAGCGAGATGAAAGGGCTCATGGCGCAGTACGCCCCAGCCGTGAAACCAACCGGGCTTGCCTTCGACGGGGGTGAGATCTTTATCGTAGGTATCCATGCGCGCTCCTTGCGAGTGTTTGATATCGATGCGCTCTAGGATAGGCACGATTCGTTCAGGTATCCGTAAGAATTGGTGTCGTGCGTGTTAATGAGCTGTTAACAAGCGTGTTGACACGCGTATGGTGGAGCAATGGCTGGCGGCTTTGAAACGGGCACGCGGATTGCCGCGCAGTTGCCTCCCACCGGGGCTGGAGCCAGACATGAAGATCGCTATCGGCGTTGCATCGTTGATGTTTATTTGGACAGCAAATGTCGCCGCTCAGGCGGCCCCCGGGACGATTCCCGAAGTACCCGCCACACCTGCGCAGGGCGACGGCGTACAGCGTCAGCAGCGGCCCGCTGAAGAGCTGAAAAGCAAAACGCCGACGACGGCGCCATTGTCGACGCCATCGCGCTCCGACAGCATGCGCAGCCGCGAGCGATCGTTTCCGAACGACGTGACACCGCCTACGGTGCCACCGCCCAAGGACGGAATCCAAGCCCCTGCGCCGACCCCTACCAGCCCGAGTCCGATGCCTGGTCTCCCTATGCCGGATAAATCTGCGCCCGCGCCCACGCCGGGCGATCGCGGCTAAGAAAACCCATTCGGGTCGATGGCCGGGCGTCGACGCATCGGTGGCCGTGGTGACAGGAAGCTAGCCCGATCAGGCCCGATCAGCCACATCGATCACGGCGGGTAAAGCCCCTTTGCCTGATGGCGCCGGTTGTTGAGCTGGTCCTGTTTTTTGACAGACGCTGCGCCTATTTGAAGCACCGCATTCGCCGCGCATTCACCACACCAGACGGCACGAAGATTGCGAGATTGCGCGCCACATCATCGTGTTTCGGGGAAGTGCTTATGCGCACCATAAAAAAGATCGTCGCCGCCGTATCCGTGGCCTTTGCGGCCATGGGCGCCGCTCATGCCGGCCAACTGGCCAAGTCGGATGTGGAGTTCATTCGCAAGGCGGGGGAAGCTGGGCAACTTGAAGTCAAGGCCAGTGAATTGGCGCAGCAGCGCGCCACGCATCCAGCCGTCAAAGGCTATGCAGACGAAATGATTCAGGCGCATTTGTCGGTGGGTCGAGAACTTGCCGACTTGGCCAATCGAAAGGGCGCACCGCTTCCACCCACGATCACAAGAGACCAGAAGAGCGATCTCGACGACTTGGCGAAAGAGAAAACCGGCATGGATTTCGACAAGGAATACGTGAGCGAGGTGGCGGTGGACGCGCACAAGGACGTCGTGAAGCTGTTCAAGAATGCAGCTGCGGACGCAAAGGATAGCGATGTGCGGGCGTTTGCCGCCAAGACGTTGCCCAGCCTGCAAGCGCATTTGGATCATGGGCAGGCTTTAGCTCAAGAACTGAAGCGCCCAGCTCGCTGAATTTGAAAAAGGAGTTCGTTATGCTTGAACCCATTACCCAACCCGGCGAACCGCATGTGGAAGTGGTCGAGGAAAATCCGGGATCCTATTCATGGCGTATCGTGTTTCGCGATAGCGATACCGGCGCGGAACGTGGTGCGCCGATTTACGGCGACACGTTTTACCCTGAACCGGAGCAAGCGCGCCACGCCGCAGATGTTGCGGTTACGCAGTGGCGCGCAGGCTCGCTGGTTATTCCTCCGCCGGATTCAACCGGCTGAATACGCCGGTGCGTTTGACGGGTACCGGTTCGACTTGCCAGATGCGTTGGCAATATTCGCGGATCGCGCGGTCGGACGAGAACTTGCCTGACCGTGCCGCATTGATGATCGACATGCGCGTCCAGGCCGATTCATTCTGGTAGGCCGCGCTGACCTGATCCTGGCACGCCACATAGGAGGCGTAGTCGGCCAGCAGCATATAGCGGTCGGTCGTCAGCAACTCATCGACGATGGGTGCAAACAAATCGACGTTTCCACGGGAAAAATACCCCGAGCGAATCAGGTCGATCACCGCTTTCAATTCAAGATCGCTGTGATAATAAGTGCTGGGGTCGTAGCCCGATTCGCGCAATTCGGCCACTTCCTGCGCGTTGTGGCCGAACATGAAGAACTGATCGGCACCCACCTCTTCGCGAATCTCGATATTGGCGCCATCCAGTGTGCCGATCGTAAGCGCGCCGTTCATGGCGAATTTCATATTGCCCGTACCGGAGGCTTCCTTGCCGGCAAGTGAAATCTGCTCGGACAAATCAGCGCCAGGATAGACGCACTGCCCCAGCGAGACGCTGAAGTTGGGCAGAAACACCACACTCAGTTTGTCGCGTACGTCGCGGTCATGATTGATCACTTCGCCCACGGCCGTGATCAATTTGATGATCAGCTTGGCGCGGTGATAGCCCGGCGCAGCCTTGCCGCCGAAGATGAAGGTGCGCGGCACAATGTCCAGATTGCGATCCGTCTTCAAGCGGTGATAAAGCGCCACGATGTGCAGCACCTGCAGATGCTGACGTTTGTACTCGTGGATGCGTTTGACCAGCACATCGAACATCGAATCCGGATTGACGATGACACCGGTTTTTTGCTGAATCAGCTGGGCGAGATCGACCTTGTTGTCGCGCTTCACTTGTCGCCAGTTTTGCTGGAAGGCCGCGTCATCGGCCAGCGGTTCGATCGCGGCGATGCGGGACCAATCCTTGATCCAGCCATCGCCGATATGTGAGGTCACCAGGGCCGACTGGCGCGGGTTGCTGAGCGCGACCCAGCGGCGTGGGGTGACGCCGTTGGTCATGCTCGTGAACCGCTCGGGCCACATCGAATAGAAGTCCTTGAGCAAATCGTTTCGCAACAGTTCGGAATGCAGTTCGGCCACGCCATTGATGGCCGAGCTGCCCACGCATGCCAGATGGGCCATGCGCACATACCGCTCGCCGGATTCGTCGATCAACGACATCCGGGCAATTCTCGACGCATCGCCAAAGAAATGGATGCGTGCCTCGTGCAAAAACCGCTCGTTGATTTCGTAGATGATTTCGAGGTGGCGCGGCAGGATGCGGCCGAATAGATCGAGCGGCCAACGCTCGAGCGCTTCGGGCAGGAGCGTGTGGTTGGTGTAGGCGAAGGTGCGGCGCGTCACATCCCATGCATCATCCCAGGTGACCAGATGCTCATCGACCAGCAAGCGCATCAACTCTGCAATCCCGATCGAGGGATGCGTGTCGTTCAACTGAATCGCAAACGATTCGTGAAACTGCGTCATCGGCAAGCCGCGATGCGCCTGGATGCGCAGCATGTCCTGCAACGAGCAGGACACAAAGAAATACTGCTGCTCGAGCCGCAGTTCCTTGCCTTGCACGCTTTCGTCGTTGGGGTAGAGCACCTTGGTCAGGTTTTCCGACGTGACCTTTTTGCTGACCGCACCGAGGTAATCGCCTTGATTGAAAACCGATACGTCAAACTCTTCAGTGGCTTCCGCACGCCACAAGCGCAGGGTGTTGACCGTGCCGACCTTGTATCCCAGGATGGGGGAATCGAACGGCACACCGGTAACCGTCTTTTCCGGCACCCAGCGCACGCGAAACCGGCCCTGATCGTCGATATATTGTTCGGTGGCGCCACCGAGCTTGATCTCCACACCCCATTCGGCGTGATGAATCTCCCAGGGATTGCCGTAACGCAACCAGGTATCGGTATTTTCCGCCTGCCAGCCATCGATGATGGTTTGAAAGAAGATGCCGTATTCATAGCGAATGCCGTAGCCGATGGCCGGCACTTCAAGCGAGGCGAGCGAATCGATGAAGCAGGCCGCGAGCCGGCCCAATCCGCCGTTGCCCAATCCGGGCTCTTCTTCCTGGTGCAGCAATTGATCGAAATCCAGGCCGAGATCGGTGATCGCGCCTTTCACTTCATCGGTGATCCCTAAGTTGAGCAGGTTGTTGCCTAAACTCGGACCCATCAGAAATTCGGCGGAGAGGTACGCCACGGTGCGTGCCCCCCGGCGTTTGTACGTGGTCGAGGTATCGGACCACAAGCGCAGCATCCGGTCACGTACGGTGTGGGCCAGCGCTTGATAGAGGTCCTTGTTGGACGCCAACTCAAGCGACTTGCCCTGGGTGTACAGCAGATGATCGAGAAAGGCCCGCGTGATGGCGGCGCGAGAAGAAGACGAGCGCGCATCTTCTTCCGGATATTTGAGGGATGCCGTGACGAGAGGGGATTCGGTATCTTTCAAAGCAGATCCTCAAGCGTTCGTTGAATGGCGGCAGGCAACACGCCCTGACTGCACCCACCTGGCGGTCGGGCAACAGTGTCATTCGATCTTAAGCCAACAGAATGACCGAATACCGCGTCTGGCACAATGAACTGTCTGCTACACCCGTAAGGAAACACTGCATGGGCCGCCACGATCTGCCGATTCCACCCGAAAATCCGGGGCGTGCCACCTTTCTGCGCTGGGCGGGGGCAGCCGCCGTGTATGCCGCCTTTCCGACAACGATTCGCGCGGCAGAGGCCGGCCGCAGCATGTCGCGCCGTCCCATCGGTACGACGGGCGAAACGTTGCCGGTCATCGGGTGCGGCACGTATCGCACGTTCGACATCGGCGACGCAGACCGCAGCGAGCACATCGCTGTCGTGCGTACCCTTGTGGACGCAGGGGGCAGTGTGATCGATTCGTCGCCAATGTACGGTAGCGCCGAGCGGGTTGCGGGCGATGTGCTCGCCGAATCCGGGTTGCGCGACCGCGTGTTCGTTGCGACGAAGGTGTGGACGCGCGGACGGGAGCAGGGAATTGCGCAGATGGAGGCCTCGATGCGTGCACTGCAAGTGTCGCGCGTGGATTTGATGCAGATCCACAATCTCGTCGATTGGCGCACGCACCTCAAAACCTTGCGGGAATGGAAGGCGACAGGCCGAATTCGCTATTTGGGCATCACGCATTACACCCCTGGGGCGCACGATGATTTGATTGCGGTCATGCGCGAGGCGCAGATCGATGCCGTGCAACTGAACTACGCGGCAAATGATCGTGCGGCCGAGCAGCGCTTGTTGCCGTTTGCGGCCGATCGGGGTGTCGCCGTCATCGTGAATCAACCCTTTGGCGGTGGTGGCCTATTGCGGCGGTTGACCGGCAAGCCTTTGCCTGGCTTTGCCGCCGAGTTGCAATGCGAGAACTGGGCGCAATTGCTGCTCAAGTTTGTGCTTGCGCACCCGGCGGTGACGTGTGCGATTCCGGGCACCAGCAATGTCCGTCATATGCGGTCGAATGCTCTGGCTGGATATGGGCCACCGGTCGATCGCGCGATGGCGCAGCGCATTGCAGAAGCGGTAGAGAAAACGGCTTGACTACAATGTGTCCCGCTTTCTTCGAGAATGGGGCGAGCCTGCAGTCCGGGTAGCAAAGTGAGCGAATGCGATGCGCATGCGCCTCGACAACGAAAGAGATCGATGATGGTGGATGAAACGCTTTTCTGGGGCATGTTGGCGGTGGTGATTGGCGCGATGGCGATTGGCGTTGCAGCGGGCCAGACCGATCGGGTGGGCCGTTCCTTGAGCGTTTGCGTGATCTGGGCGGCTGTTGCCGCGATTGTGGTGGCGCTAGCACAACCGATGGGGGCTTACACGTCGCTTAACGTGGTCGCGGCTGCAGCAACCTTTTTGTTTTCCACCGTGATCGGATCGGCGCTCGCACTTGTTACTCAGCGTATCCGACGGCATCGCAGCACATTGGTCTGACTTGGTACAAAATTGGCCATTCCCCTGCCAATTGGTCGATATTCCATCACCCGCTGCGCGCGGGTTTAATTTTGTGTACCAGGTAAGCTAATGTTTTATTTGTATTAAAATGAATTCACGAGAGGCTTGTGTAAGCCTCGTTTAGGGAGCGCGACGCGCATGAGCACGTGTACGGCATGTCAAACCATCAGGGCGGGTCAAGCGGGTCAATCCTCACATCCGGGTCTGGTGCATCAGGGGTATGTGACGCCTACGCAGAAAGGCCGCGAGCTGAACCGGGAAGATCGCTATCGCTGCGTGCATTGCGAAACGAAGTGGCTCCGTGAAACCGACCGCTGGGGTATCGACATGGGTTTCAAGCTCGCCCCTTGAGTTAACGGGTTCGAGCGAAGCACATCTGCGCTGCCGCCTCCAAATGAGGCAGGCGCATTTCGCTACTACTGCGCGAACAGATTGGACAGCGCCCCACCGATGCCTTCCACGGCGCTTCCCAGGCCGCCGGCCATGTTTTCAACGCTGATCCCCAAGGCCGAGGCGAGGCCCCCGGCGACTCGGGTGGATATATCGTCGTCGAGTTTGAACTGGGGCGATTTCAACGTGCCCGTCATCGTGAAATCGAAAATGGCGCGGCCCTTGTTGTCCTCCAGCATCGCCAGCGCAGCCTTTTTGGGCAGTGCCGCAAGCCCATCATCCCGCAGCTTCAAATCGTGCAGTACCAATTGTCCGTTGGCATTGAGCTTTTGATTGTCGACGCGCGAGCGCATCCGCATATCGAGCCGGCCGCCATTGAACGCCAAGGGTGAATCGCGGCGAAGATAAGGTGAAAACAGTGCGACGTCCACCTGGGACAGTGCAATGTTTACATCAGCGTTGCGCGAAGCGAGCGCAATCCATCCCTCCACATTCAATTTTCCAGTCGAAATTTTGGTAGTTGGATTACCGGTAATCCGAATATCGGTGCGCGCATCGTCGAGCGGAAAATGCAGTGGTGCGATTGTGGCGTTCACATTGCCGATCGGGATGTGATGCGGAGGTTTCTTGCTGACCACGGCGTCGTAGTAGTCAATACGTCCGTCAGCGAATTCGAGTTTGCCAATGCGGGTTTCCCGCTTTTCGGTCTCTCCGCGTGCGCGGGCTTCTTCGCTTCGCTGCTGGGCGCGTTTGCGCAGCGAGGGGAGTGCGTCGATTTGACCATTGCCGCGCCGAACGGCAGTCAGCACGAAGTCTTCGACGCGTACGCTGTCGTAGACATTGCGCTTGGCAATCAACGCGCGCCAGTCCGGATGAACGACGATGCGAGCCGCCTTCAGCGCATTATCGGCTGGCCAATCGTCTTCGCCATCGAGCGTTACGCCTTCAAGTACGACTGAAGAAAACCCAACGTGGATACGTTCGATCTTTCCTATCGGACCGACGAAGTCGGCGATGCGGCTTTCAACGAATCGAACGCTGATCATGAGTCCGGCAACCGCAATCGCGGCGAGAACCAGCACGGCAACAATGGACCCGACGACGATTTTGCGCATGGCGGAAGAGGGCGTTCAAGCGCCTGTAATGGGGTGGAGGGAGTATCGTACAAAAATAAAGGCGCACCAACGGGTGCGCCTCGCTTTAACCCGCGCACGACTAATCAGCCGCGTGCGTAGTCAAAACCAACTTAGTTGCCGCCACCCGTCTTGGGCATCGGCTGGCCGGGTTCGGCCGCATTCGTTTTGGTGCTGCTCTTGTGGTTCATGTCGCCCTTCTTGTGCGTCATGCCCGATTGCGTTTGCGTGCCCTTCTTGGTCGACACGTCATTGCCCTTGCCCGTGGGTGCAGGCGACTGCTGACCAGCCGGCACGGCTTGGTTGGGGGGGACAGCCGTACCGTCATTAGGCGTGTTGGACGGCGAGGTCGTTACAGGCTTGCCACCCATCGTGGATTGCGCCATGACCGGGCCCGAAGCCATCAATGCACCAACCATCACTGTCGCAGCGATTTGACGAATTTTCATGGAGTATCTCCGATACGTGTTTAAGGTGACGGGATCAACGCAAACGGCGTGCCCGGGGCTTCCTACCTATAATCGGCGCACGCCGTGCCAATTGCGAGCGGTGACTCTGTTTATGGATAGCAGCATGACGGCTACGGCCACAATCGAATGGATGCACGAAGATGGGTCGCCTGCTGTGTCTTGGCAATCACCAAGTGGCGCTGCGGCGCCAAAACGCATGCGGCTTGCAGATGATCGTATGTCGGCAGACGCGGCATATCGGCTGATTTGTGAAGGCACGTCGTTGCTGTGGCAAGGCGATTATCACAATGCCCGGGCGTTGGTCGATGCGTTAGGCCGCAGGGTGCAGAAGCGGCGACGCGCACCTGACGCCGCGGCGCCGGCGATCGATCGCTTCAACGCGCATCGGCAGGCGCAATCGCATCGCGCGCACATCATGAATGCCGTGTTGGTGCCCGTCGATGCGCTTTGGCAGGTGGCGTTGCGCCGTGCGCCGGATACGCGCGCGGCGTTGAGTGCGTGGCACGGGCCAGGCGCCGGGCCCGCCATCATGTCGTTGCGGGCCGTCCAAGGAGTGTTGAGTGCTGCCGAGTGGCAGCGCAAGGGCATCCCGGTCGCTGCACTTGACGCGACCATTCATCCACGCTTCGGTGTGTATTCACCTCTGCGTGGCGAATACATCGACTTGGTGATGCGCGCGCCTTTGCCTGAAGGCGATACGGCTTTCGATCTGGGTACGGGCACCGGCGTGCTGGCCATCGCGCTGGCCAGGCGGGGTGTGAAGCACGTGGTTGCGACCGAAATCGATCCGCGCGCCGTGGCATGCGCGCAGGAGAACATTGCGCGTGTGGTGCCGCACGCAGATGTGCGGGTATTGACGTCGGGCAGTCTGTTTCCCGAAGGTCAAGCCTCTCTGATTGTGTGCAATCCCCCCTGGTTGCCGGGAAGGCCGACGACGCCGATCGAAGGGGCGCTTTACGATCCCGAGAGCCAGATGCTTAACGCCTTTTTGCGTGGATTGCCGGCGCATCTTGCGCCGCAAGGTGAGGGTTGGCTGATCATGTCGGACCTGGCCGAGCATCTTGGCCTGCGTGCGCCAGGGGCCCTGGAGGAAATGATCAATTCTGCCGATCTGGTTGTGGTCGATCGCCTGACCATTCGGCCGCGCCACGGCAAGGCGAGCGACGCAGTCGACCCGCTCGCCTTTGCGCGCACTCAGGAAGTAACGTCGCTTTGGAGATTATCTACAAAACGTAGCAGCGCCTGACGCAGATCGACGCTGTTACTGGATCGCGGGGCTGAAATGACGCAACGCAGCACATAATCCCTTACAACCCGTTATCGCCCTCATCCCTATTCGCACAATGCGCCGTTCACAATAGGTGGGCGCATTTCGTGCTGTCTGTCTTCCTTGCTGGATAGCACGCGGCTGTTCAGACGTTGATATGGGAAGACTATGACCAGAAAAATTATTCAGATTTCTTCAGGCGCGGCCGAGAATCCGGGCAATGGCGCGGCGTTGCTGTTCGCGTTGGCCGATGATGGTACCTGCTGGCAATTGACCAAACGCACGTCGCCGGAAATATCGGCGGACTGGGAGCCGTTGCCGTCGCTTCCCCAAATTGACGTCCACCAGGAGTAGCCATGACCGACACTCACGACTCCGATGCGCATGGCATGCAAAACGTTCGCGTCGATCAAGGCGATTGGGATGCCGCGATGACCGAGTGGCGCACCGCTGCTGCGGCGGCAGTGACCGCTGGCGATGCCGTTCGCTGGCCCGCCGTCGCCGATCACTACATCACCGCGTGGCGCAATGCGCTCGAACGCGCAGATATTGCCAAAACGCGCCTCTTGGCGCTTTCAGAATTGCAATCATTGAAGGGTTAAAAACAGGCCATGGATACCGACGATAAAATCGCCGTCTTGGTGCAAACCGTGTCGCAACAAAGTGGCCAGATCGATGCATTGGCAACCGCACTGTTGTCGATGCTGCATCTTGCCAAGGGTACGCCGGGTTTGCGTGAAGTGATCGAGCAAAAGCTCGAACACAATTATTCGGGCTTGCTGGCGCGCTCTGAAAATTCGGATTACGTTGCAGGCTTCGAACGACTTAGGGATCTGATCGCCATTGCACTGAAAGCGTGATGGCGTCGCCGTCACACTGCTATGGCTAATTTCAACGATTTTGAAGATGTGCGCCGCTGGGTCGGCCAAAATGGCCACGCGGCACTTGCCGAAGCTGTTGAGCAGCGCACATTGAGCGGCAAGAGCTTCGAGGTGGCGCAAGCCTATCTCGAAGCGCCCTCCGAACTGCAGGCAGGTGTGGCCGGCGAAGAAGAGGACGACGACCCGAAGTGGGAATGGCGTCCTTGGCGCATCGCTCTGGTGGCCCTATTGTTGATCGGACCGCCGCTCATCGTGTGGTGGATTCAATCCACTCGCGTCGGCTGAAGACGCATTTGTCAGCCTGCACGCAGCGCATCAACCCGCGCTGTAGCCTAGCCCGGATAGCGTTTCAGCATAGACGGCGTCACTCGCGCACAGAAATACCACCACATCTCCCGGTTGTACGTTTTCCAGCACCTCTTCGATCTTGTCGACGGCTTCGCCAGGCTCGATCACGGCTGTGGCATGCACGTCCGCTCCTCGCTCGAATTCACTGGCTGGAACAATATCGGCGACCGCGTTGATATCGGGCGGGGCCACGACCACATACGACTGAATGGTTTCACCTTCGATAGCGGTGGTAAGTACCACGCCACCGGGGGCGGCTGTGAGATGCGTGCTGACGAGTTCCATAATGCTCTGCTCTTGAAGTAGCCGGTCATTCTAACCAAGCTGTTGCAGCTCCGCTCAAGACGGAGGGGGGATTGATATGCACAAATGCGCAGTCTTTGCAGCGGCGGGGTAACTCGGCGTAAATCCCGTGTCGAGGCGAAAAGATCTGGCTGCGTGCGGTTCATTTTGGGATGTGCGGGCCTACTGCTTGCTATGAACCATGGGCCAGATTGGCGTATCTTTCAAGGAGTGCAGAATGAACAAGGACCAAGTTAAAGGCCGCGCTGAGGAAGTCAAAGGGAAGGTCAAGGAAGTTGCCGGCAAAGTAACGGGCAGCACTTCCACGGAAGTGAAGGGCAAGGCCGAGCAAGTGGCCGGCAAGACGCAAGCCGCTTATGGCGATGCAAAAGAAGACGCGAAAAAGCGCCCGTAAAGCAGGTTGCGTGAGTGTGATGTAAAGGCGGCTTCATAGCCGCCTTTTTTACGACCAGGCCACGCCTCTGCCCCGGTCAGGGGCGGTTTGCATCGGTGAAGTGAGCAGGCATCGATCGGCATGGCAGCATGTAGGCTATGCTTGCCGCGTTTCGTTGCCGCCAATACGTTCATGACTTCCCCCGAACTCCATCCCGTCGTTGCGATCATCGGCGCCGGCCCGGCCGGGCTGATGGCCGCCGACGTCCTAAGTACGCAGGGCGTTCCGGTCGTGGTCTATGACGGTATGCCATCTGGCGGCCGTAAATTTTTACTTGCAGGACGGGGTGGCCTCAACCTCACTCACAGTGAGCCGCTCGACGCCTTTTTGCGTCGCTACTCGGGGTTTGACAACACGGTCCCTCGGTGGCTCGATGCGATGAGTCCGCAAGCGTTGCGAACGTGGGCAGATGAATTGGGTGCCGCCACGTTTGTGGGCACGTCGGGCCGCGTGTTTCCCCACGAAATGAAAGCGGCGCCGCTGTTGCGCGGCTGGCTGGCGCGCTTGCGTGCGCGTGGGGTCGAGTTTCGGATGCGGCACCGCTGGCAGGGGTTCGACGCGAATGGCGGGTTGTGCTTTCTCAACGCTGGCGATGCGCTGACGGTCAAGCCGCGGGCGTGTTTGCTCGCATTGGGCGGCGGCAGTTGGTCGCGATTGGGTTCCGACGGCGCGTGGGTCGATGTGCTGACGGCTAAAGGCGTAGAGATCGCCCCGCTCGCGCCCGCCAACTGCGGATTCGACGTGGCGTGGAGCGCGCCATTCGTCGAGAAGTGGGCGGGGCAGCCGCTCAAGAACATCGCGCTGTCGACGGCTTCCGACGGCGAGTTTCGGGCAGGGGAATGCATGTTGACGGCCACCGGTATTGAAGGCGGCGGCGTCTATGCGTGGTCGGGATCGCTGGTAAAAACGTGTGCATCGCAAGGCCAAGCAAAACTCTTCATCGATTTGCTGCCGGATTGGTCACGTGACAAGGTGCTGGCCGCGCTCTCGGTATCGCGCGGCGCCAGGTCGTGGTCGAGCTTTTTGCAAAGCAGGCTTCGATTGACGGGGGCCAAGTGGGGCGTGTTGCGCGAATGCGTAACGCCCGAAGTCATGTCGTCGCCGATCGCGTTGACGAACGCAATCAAGGCCTTGCCGATCGCACTTTTGCGCCCGCGTCCCATGGATGAAGCGATCAGTACATCCGGCGGCGTCGTGCGTCAGGCGCTGGACGAAAATCTGATGCTGCGGGCCATGCCAGGTATGTTTTGCGCCGGCGAGATGTTGGACTGGGATGCGCCTACAGGGGGCTATCTGCTTACGGCCGTCATGGCAAGCGGTGTGGTCGCGGGCCATGGGATGGCGCGCTATCTGGCGTCATGACGGGAAAGACGTGCAGTCATTACGCCATGATGGCGGTGGCGACTGCCTCTGCCACTTCAATGCCGTCAATGGCGGCGGAGTAAATCCCGCCAGCGTAGCCCGCGCCTTCACCGGCCGGAAAAAGTCCACGTACGTTGACGCTTTGAAAATCGGCGCCGCGCTTGATCCCGATGGGGGACGATGTACGCGTTTCGACGCCCGTCAGCAACGCATCATCCATTGCGAAGCCGCGCAGCTTGCGCGAGAACGCGGGAAGCGCTTCGCGGATCGCTTCGATAGCGTAGTCAGGCAGCGCGGTGCTGAGATCGGTCGGCGTCACGCCTGGGGTGTATGACGGTTTGACATCCCCCAATGACACCGAGGCCCGCTTGGCAAGGAAGTCGCCTACCCGCTGCGCTGGCGCCTGATAGGAACTGCCGCCCAACTCGAATGCGCGGCTTTCCCAATGGCGCTGGAATGCGATTCCGGCCAGGGGATGGCCGGGATAGTCTTTCGGGGAAATACCCACAACGATGCCGGAGTTGGCATTGCGTTCGGCGCGGGAATATTGACTCATGCCGTTCGTTACCACGCGTCCAGGCTCAGAGGCGGCGGCCACCACTGTGCCCCCCGGACACATGCAGAAACTGTAAACCGCGCGTCCGTTATTGGCATGATGCACGAGCTTGTAGTCAGCGGCACCCAGCATCGGATGCTTGGCGTACTGGCCAAACCGCGCGTCGTCGATCAGGCTCTGCGGGTGTTCGATGCGAAAGCCAATCGAGAACGGTTTGGCTTCGATATGCACGCCGCGCTCGAACAGCATCTCGAAGGTGTCTCGTGCGCTGTGGCCCACAGCCAGCACCAGGTGATTGCACGCAATGGTTTCGCCGCCCGCAAGCGTGACGCCGCGCACCTGGCCGTCCACGATCTCGAGATCTTCCACGCGACTCTCGAAACGGATTTCACCGCCCAGCGATTCGATCGTGGCACGCATTTTCTCGACCATGCTCACCAGTCGGAATGTGCCGATGTGCGGCTTGCTGACGTAGAGTATCTCCTCCGGTGCACCGGCTTTTACAAATTCGTCGAGCACCTTGCGGCCGTAGAATTTCGGGTCCTTGATTTGGCTGTAAAGCTTGCCATCCGAGAACGTGCCGGCCCCGCCTTCGCCGAATTGCACGTTCGAGTCCGGATTGAGCACCCCTTTGCGCCACAGTCCGAAAGTATCTTTCGTTCGTTCCCGCACGGCTTTCCCGCGTTCCAGAATAAGCGGTTTGAATCCCATTTGAGCGAGGATCAACCCGGCGAACAGGCCACAAGGCCCCATACCGATTACCACGGGGCGCGGGCCCGATGAGGTGGCGGGTGCCTGACGCACAAAGCGATAAGACATATCCGGCGTCGGCTGAATGTCGTTGTCTAGCGCAAACGCATGCAGGCAGGCAGCCTCGTCGACGAGCTCGACATCGACCGTATACACCAGCAGGATCGCCGTGCGTTTACGGGCGTCGTAGGCCCGCCGATACACGCTCAACGTCAGCACATCGGCGTCTGCAAGACTCAGACGTGCGACCACGGCTTCGCGGAGTTGCGACTCGGGATGATCGAGGGGGAGTTTCAGTTGTGAGATGCGTATCATGCGGGCAATTCCGGGGCGTTCGTCCGCAGCTATGGGCTGCGGCATTCAGGCAACGCGCCAGTGTAGTCCAGCCCAATGAAAAGCGCCCCGAGGCAGGCGGCATATGCCTGCATCCAGGGGCGCTGTTGTATGTCTTGCGATCAACGCAGATCTCGGTAACGATGCGTCGTCGTGTCGGATCACGCCATGGGCGTCGGCGGAGCGGCAGGCGAGGGCGGGACCACCGGGGGATCGGACGGCGTAGGGGGCGCACCGGGTGACGGCGGTTGTCCAGGAATCGGGTGCTCACCGGGGATCGGCGAGTCCGGGTTATCGGGATTGCCCGGCGTGCTGCTGAATTGCACGGGCGGAACGATCGTCATGGCAGGGCGCACGCTGCGGGCACCGCTAGGCATCTTGAACATTATGGGTCTCCTTCATATGGATAAGCTGCTGACTTGTTCGCAACCCGCGTGCCCGTTTTGCAAAGCAATCCCCTCGAGTCGTCTAAATCGACTGGGACAGCATTTCCCGCTGCTTCGCAATTTGCAACCCACTGGAAATAGGTTGTTGCTACTTCAGTGTGGTTTGCATCCGAATTGAGCGCGTGTTTCGCTGTTATCGCTGCAGGGCTCATGTATTCTGAGCATGCGCAATCGATGCGCTTTCGATCGACCCATTACGCCGTATGGATATACGTGCGCCAGAAGGAGAAAGTCATGAAGAACAAAGCCATTCTCGCCGTGCTGCTCGCCATTTCCGCGCTTACCGCGGGCTGCAACACCATTGGCGGTGCAGGGAAAGACATTGAGCGTGGCGGAGAAAAAATCCAGGGCGCTGCCAACCGTTAATCCGGTTGAGCCAGTAGTACTGCGGTTTGAAAAGCCTTCGCGCATCGAGCGCGAAGGCTTTTTAACGTGGGCATCGATTTACACGACATCGCTGCCGGAGGGATTTGGTTACGTGAGCCGATGATCGGCAGTTACAAAACGCCGACGTGGGACCCGCCATTTCGCCGTCGTCGCAGCATTGCGGCATAATCCTGTCGCATGAAGCTCTTATCGGGAATGAATATGCGTCGCTTGCTGCTCACAGGTCTTTGCGCCATCACGTCGCTGTCGGGGTGCGCCAGCCGCGGTGTGGACGCCACCGGCGAGTTTCCGACTCAAGCGTTCGATGTCTCGACGGATTACTATCAGGCCCAGCGGCGTGTGCGTGAGTACTTGAAGGCGTGCTACGTCGATCGCCAGCATCCCTTCAATATCGCCTACGACTTTACAGGGTCTGTTGATCCAAAAGCTACCACCGGCGAAACCCGTCTGTTTACGGTAAATGAGCCGGCGCGCGCACTCATGCGGTTTGTCGTGCGCCCGGCCGGGGACCGTGCATCCAGGGCCACGTTGACCATCATGGGCATCGCGCCCTTCGACCAGCAGGAAATGGACGCGGCGATTCGCTCGATTCAGTCCGCCACACCCATCTGCCGCGATGGTAAGAATCCCCTCGCAAGCTAAACGCCAGAGGCGGTGACGCTAGCGCTTCGGCGCGTCATCCGATTCGGCTTGCAGCGTATCGGGAGGCGCGCCCCCCGCGATTTGTCCTTCAGGTGCCGGGACGCCCGGATCGCCGGGTTCAGTATGCACGCGACTGGCGCGCTCCATTCCGGCTACCTTCGGCGCGTCTGAGGGCATCGGCAACTCGCCGGACCCTTTCATTTTTGGGTCGTCTTTACCCGCGGCCGGGCGCGTATCGGCGGGATTATGCGTGGGCGGAATCACTTTCGGTGTCTTGTCGGACATGGTGTCGTCTCCTGTTATTGAGTGGGTCGCCAGGCAACGCACGAGCTGTGCGTCAAAGAATGGATGAGCGGGCGTTCTTCTTGTCGGGCGCGGGCTGTGTGTTATCGGCCCAGCTATGCTTGGTGGTATCCACATCGGGATTGGACTGCGCGGCGTCGGTCGGATGCTTGCCCGCAGGCGCGCTCTCGGCTGGTTTGACTGCTTTAGGCAGATTGGGCACGTCGACCGGATCATTCGGCGGAAACGCCCGGGCATTTTCAGGGGCGACGTGCCCATGGGTGGTTGCTTGCTCGTTGTCAGGCGTTTTCGCAGTCGCCTGGGCGGTCGGGCGTGCGTCTTTGGTATCAGTCATGGTGCGGCTCCGTTTGCAATCGATGCGCGTGATCTCGCAACCCACGTTCCTGTGCCATTGGGTTTTCCAATGCCGCGTCGCGTCGATGTCGCCACTTCGCGTCGGCCCGGCAATCCTGCGATCGCCCCGCGCGCGACCAGACGGTCGATGTCACAAAAATTTTATGGTGCCTGGCTATTTTGCAGCGTTAATATACGCATCGCGTACATAACTTAGGTGCCGACATGTCGATTTCCCAGCAAGCTTTCCTTCGCGACGCGATGCGCCGCATGAATCTGACGCGTGACGTTTTCGCCTCACGGATCGGCGTCAAGCGACGCGCACTGGATACTTGGCTGCTGCCGGAGGGATCGCAGGAGTATCGTGCCATGCCGGAAGTCGTGGAGCGCTTCGTCTCCGAGATTACGCAAAACACGGCATTGCTGGAAAAGTATACGCAGTCGGGCCAATCCGGAGCGTTGCGCGATCGCATCTCGGTCGAAGGACGGCCGCAGCTTTTGTCTGTGGATCAGTTCACGCGCGAAGCTGCTGAAGATCTGTTTCGCATCGCGGACATGATGCAGCCCATCGCGCGCCGTCAGAAAGTCTCGCGAGTGCTCGAGGGCGCCGTGCTGGGCAATTTGTTCTTCGAAGCCAGCACGCGAACTCGGGTAAGTTTTGGCGCCGCATTCTGCCGCCTGGGTGGCTCGGTATGCGACACCACCGGATTCACGTTCTCGTCGATGGCCAAGGGCGAGTCGATCTACGACACGAGCCGCGTATTGAGCGGTTATGTGGACGCCATGGTGATCCGGCATCCCGAACAAGGCTCGGTCGCCGAGTTTGCGCGCGCCACGAATATCCCTGTCGTCAACGGCGGCGACGGCCCCGGCGAGCACCCCAGCCAGGCGCTGCTCGATCTGTACACCATCCTCACCGAGTTTTCGCGCCTTGGCAAACTGCTCGATGGGGCGCACATCGCGATGGTTGGCGATCTGAAGTACGGTCGCACGGTGCATTCGTTGATCAAGCTGATGGCAGCGTACCGCGGCATCAAATTCACGCTGATCTCGCCGAAAGGCCTGGAGATGCCCAGCTACATCATCGAGCAGGCCAGTCGCAACGACAACGTGATCGTATCGACGAATTCGATGAGCGAAGGCTTGCGCGGCGCCGATGTGATTTACGCCACCCGTGTACAGAAAGAGCGCTTCGCCAATGAAGAACAGGAAGGGTACACGCCTGATTTTCAAATCAATCGCGCCATGATCGATGCACATTGCGGCCCGGACACGATCGTCATGCATCCATTGCCACGCGATAGCCGTCCCGATGCCAACGACCTGAGCATCGACCTCAACCACGACCCCCGCCTGGCGATTTTCCGGCAAACCGATAACGGTATTCCCATTCGCATGGCGATTTTCGCGGTACTGTTGGGCGTGGAGAGCCTGGTGCAGCATTCGATGCGGGATGTCACCTGGCAGCATCCATCGCATGTGGGGCCGGACGACTCGTCCTTCCACGGTCTGGACTAATTGCCGTCAGGGGGGCGGATGATTATCGAGAACTTCGACTACGAAGCACATTTGGAGCGCTGTGCGCGCCGCGACGAGCCGGCATTCGATGCCCTCTACAACTGCGAATCGTCGCGCATGTTGGGCCTGGCTGCCAAGATGCTGGGCCGGCGTGACGAGGCCGAAGAAATTCTGCACGATGCGTTCGTGCAGATCTGGGATAACGCGGATCGCTTCGACCGCACGCTCGGCAGCGGGCGCGCCTGGATGTACAGCATCTTGCGCTACCGCGTGCTGAGCCGCCTGCGACGCCGCGACGAGATCGTCGTCGACGACGAGGTGATTCACGCGGTGGCCGATGACGCTCCCGGACCGGAGGGCTTGGCCACCGAGGCGCAGGGTGTGCATCGCCTGGATCGGTGTCTCGATTATCTCGAGGACGACCGCCGCGGTCCCATCATGCTCGCCTATTACCAAGGTTTGTCGCACGGACAAATCGCGCAAAAACTTGCAACGCCCCTGGGTACGATCAAGAGCCGTATCCGTGCCGGGCTGCGCGCGCTGCAGGAGTGCCTGTCAGCATGATTCCAGAAAACACTTTCGAACGCCGCGTCTTGATTGGCGAATATGTTTTAGGCTTGCTTGAGGGCCCTGATGCGCAGGAGGTCGAGGGGTGGATCGCGCGCGATCGCGCGGCGGCCGAGATGGCATTGCAGTGGGAAGATGATCTGCTAGCACTGGCCGCGCGTGTGCCGGCGCTTGCACCCTCGGCTTCCGTGTGGACGCGGATCCAGGCATCGGTCGCACAGCGCGCGTCGTCAGCTGCTGCTCCATCGGCGAGCGCGCAACCGGCAAGCGATGCCGCGCCGGATGCCTCCGCGCCGCAAACACCCTCAACGTCGCGGCCGGCCGCGCCGCGATCTGCGCCAGCCGCGACGCGCAAGCCCGCGTCGTGGGGCAGCCGTCTTTGGGACAGCGTGCCAACCTGGCGTTGGGTCAGCGCCGGATTCGCTGCGGCCGCCATCATGTTGGCCATCTTCCCGAATCGCGAGACACCTGTGCCGCCGCAGGTGGCTGTGCTGCAGGCACCAGGCGAAGCCGCCAAACCGGGTTGGGTGCTGACGGTGATGGGCTCGGGCGACGTCCGCATCGATCCGCTTGTGGGCCTGGACGCGCCGTCGGATCGCGCCGTTCAGCTCTGGACGTTGGCGCCAGGTGAAACGCGTCCGCGCTCGTTGGGACTCGTGGCTGGCAGCAATACGATCAACGTGGCGGCTGCCGCCGTCGGCAAGATCCAGCCAGGGCAATTGTTCGAGATGACGCTCGAGCCGCAAGGCGGATCGCCCACCGGTAGACCAACGGGACCCGTGCTGTTCATCGGTCGCGTGGTGGCCGCAGCTGCGGCAATGGCGCCACAACCGACGCGGTAGTCAACGCTCGGCATGTGAACAACACGACCCCTTGTGCGCAAGGGGTCGTGTGCTTTCAGGCACTTGGATTAGTCCGGTTTGAAACAATGTGTAAGTTTCGACATCCAGTCGGCGGGTTGGCGCGTTAACAGGGAACGGAGGGACATTGGCGCGGGCCGATGTCGACACCGCAACCTAAACGTCATCCACCTGGAAGGGATATCACATGAAATTCACAATGATTGCCGCGGGTTTGATCGCTTCGTTCTCCATGGCCGGCGCTGCACAAGCCGCCGATCTGTGGGCGCTGTCCAGCAGCAACAAGCTGGCGAAAATTGACACCGTCGCAAAGAAAGTGACGGGTACCTGGGATATCAAGAACATCAAGACGCCGTTGCGTGGCATCGACGTGCGCCCGTCCAATGGCAAGCTGTATGCCGTTGGCGACGACAATGTCCTCTACACGATCGATCCTTCGACCGCGACGGCCACTGCCGGCGCGAAGCTCAATCAGGCACTGCCCGGCAAGGGCTCGGCCGTGGTTGATTTCAACCCTGTCGCCGATCGCCTGCGTTTGATCGCGTCCGACGGCACCAACTTCCGTGTGAACGTCGATACGGGCGAAGTGGTGCTGGACAAGCCGTTGAACTATGCGGCTGACGGCGCCTACGCCGGCAAGACGCCCAAGGTTGTGGCGGGCGCATACACCAATTCGTTTGCGGGCACCAAGGCCACGCAACTGTTCGATCTGGACGCTGCGACGGGTCAGTTGCTGCTGCAAGCGCCGCCTAACGACGGCACCCTGGTTGCGAAGGGCGAGATCGTCAAGAAGTTGTCGAAGCCGGCCTTCGACATCGTCTCCGACGGCAAGGGCGGCAACCAGGCTTACCTGTTGCTGGACGGCGCATTGCACACGGTCGATCTGGAAACGGGCAAGCCCACGCTGGTCGGCAAGATCAGCGGTCTGCCCAAGGGCGTGATCGATCTGGCTGCTCCGGGCGCGATGTAATCCCGACACGCCGGCCAGCACGCCCGCCATCGGTGCTTTGCCGACGATGGCAGGGTGGCTGGCAACCGGCATGACACGGCCCTCCAGATGCATGAGCGTCTGGAGGGCCGATTTGTTTGCGGTGCTGACACCAATCAGGGCTTAAGGGCTGGTTTTTTCGCCACCCAAGGCTTCGACCAGGTCGGCAATCAACTTGGCCAATTCGCCCGCCATCAAGGTCATGTCGGAATCGAACTGTTCATCGTCGTTTTGCGACATGGCATCGTTGTTTTCCTTGATGACGTCCAGCGGGGCGACCCGCTTGATATCCAGCGACTCGGTGAGCACGAACGAAATGCGGTCGGCCCACGTCAAGGCGAGGCGAGTGCACTGCTTGCCTGACGAGATATGGCGTCGCACATCGTCGGGATCGATCGAGTGCTTCACGTAACGGATCGCCGCACCGCTTTCGCCCGAGGCGCGCAACTCGGTGTCCTGATCGATGCTGAAGTTTGACGGCGCTTCGTCTTCGGCCAGCCAACCCGTCATGGCCGCCGCAGGCGACTGTGTGACGTACAGGCTTTCGACGGGGAAGGGGTCGATGGATTTGGCAAGCAAACCCAACACCTCATCCGCCTTGGCGGACGCTGCGGCGTCAATGGCCAACCAGCGGTGTTCGGGATCGATCCACACGCGCGTATCACGATAGACACTGAAGGCTTTCGGCAACAGTTCGTCGGTGACCTGCTCCTTGATTTCCTTCATCTGCTTGCGGCCGGGCTTGTAGCCTTGTTGCTCTTCGGCTTCCTGCGCGCGTGCTTTAGCGAACTGATTGATGACCGTGCTGGGCAGAAGTTTCTTTTCGGCGCGCAGTGCAATCAGCATCTGCTTACCGACGACATGCACCAGTCCACCGTTTTCACGCGGCGGCAGCCAGCCGAGACTTTGCATCTCGGACGTGTTTCCAGGCTTAAAGGCGTATTTGGAGAGGGCTTCTTCGACCTGCTCCGGGCTCAAGGCCCAAGTGGGCGAGAGGCGATACAGCTTGAGATTTTTGAACCACATGGGCGATCGGCAAAAGGGTCGATTCTAATACAGGTCGCGACTTCGGTACGGGCTCATTCGTGCGTCACCTTCTGTCACTGACAGGTTGGAGCGCCTACGGTATCGTCCGGCGCACCTCATTCACCTGTAGAGAGAATTCATGAAAGCCACCACCGTCATCGGCGCACTGTTGATCGTCCTGGGCGCTGCGGCGCTCGTCTACAAAGGGTTCAACTACACCTCGGAAGAAACCGTGCTGCAGGTCGGCTCGGTGAAAGCGACTGCCGAAACCGAGAAATCGGTGCCGATTCCCAACTGGGCCGGCATTGCGGCGATCGTGGCCGGCGTGCTCGTCCTGTTTGCGGGCAAGCGCCGTTAAGCGGATCGCGGCAGCGATCGCTTGAGAAACCGGGCCGAACTGGCCCGGTTTTTTTTCGTCCCGTTTCCCCTCACTGCGCGATCGGTCAGTCCCGCAGGCCGTTGAAGCAGGTGGTGATCAGGTGCTCGACGATCTCCTCGTCGGTGAATGCGCCGCCCATCCGGAGGAAGTCCGCCACTGGATCGCAAGACCGCGCATAGATGGTGTAGAGGATCACCTCGCCGGGGAGCTTCGCAGACAGGCTGCCGTTGTCCTGCGCAGCCAGAATCCACTCGCCTAGTTGCTCAGTCACGGCAGAGAGCTTTTCGGTATAGGGCTCATGCACCACCAACGCATGTTGAATGCTGGAACGCGTGGAAGGCAGAAGGGGCATTTCCTGCCGCAAATGGGTGGTCACTGCCCAGCGCACGACAGCCTTCAGCTTATCGATCGGCGGCAGCGTCTCTGGCTGACGCTGCATATGCGCCAGCGTGTCTTCCAACAGGCGCGTCATCGACGACGCGGCCAACGCATCCTTCGATTCGAAGTGCTTGTACAGGCTGGCTTTCGCAATGCCCACCTCCGCGGCAACCTCATCCATCGTCATCAGGTCGTAGCCCTTGGTGGCGAGCAACCGATTGACGGCATCAAGAATCGCATCTTCGCGCAGCTTGAGTTGCTGCTGTTTGAGGGTGAGTTTTTTTATTGGGGCTTGGGGCATAGGTGGTTGAAGGCGTCGTGTACGGCGCGCATGCCGCATTACGGTTCGGGTAAATACTAGTCGGAAAAAATATGAACTGACTAGTCACAAAATAGACTTGGTGGTCTAATAGGAACTACTGAGTTCAGATTTTAGACCTTCTGGTAGCCGATTATGCACATATCTTCAGGCGGTGACGAGCAAAACACGCAGGCGGCAGGCGGCGTGGCCAGCATGGCGGCGTTGACCGGGATTGCAGGCCCGTGGCATGAAGTGGGTCAGGGCGTGCTGACCTGGAGCGTGTTTCGTATGTACGAAGCCCGTCTCTTGGCGGTCGGCGATGATTTCTATCCTGGCGGCACGTTTGCGCTCGAACTGACGTACTTGCGCAATCTGCCTGCCGACCAGATCGTGGCGGCCTCAGCGCTTGAAATGGAACGGCTGGCGTCACCCGACGCAGATACGCTCGCGGATTGGAGCGATGTGCTGCAAAGCGTGCTGCCCGACGTCAAGAAGGGCGACCGTCTTTTGGGCGTCTTCGTCGCGGGGTTTGGCGTACGATTTTTCAATAACGATGTGTTTTGTGGCGAACTGCCGTCCGATGCCTTTTCGCGCGCGTTCGCGTCGATCTGGTTGTCTCCCGAAACGCGTAGCCCATCGTTGCGTGCAGCGCTTCTGGGCGCCTCGACGCAAGCGGCGCACTGATCATGGCGATGATCACCTCTCGTGTGGCGCCCGGCTCGCGCGTGGCCGTCGTGGGTTCAGGCATCGCCGGGCTCTCGGCGGCTTGGCTGCTGAACCGGCGCTATCGGGTCACGCTGTTCGAGGCCGGAAGTTATCTTGGCGGTCATACCAATACGGTCGATGCCGAAGTGGACGGGTTGCGTCATCCGGTCGATACCGGCTTTCTCGTCCACAACGACGTCACCTATCCCAATCTGATTGCGCTGTTCAAGACGCTGGGCGTGGCGACCCACGAAAGCGATATGTCTTTCGGGGTATCGGTGCGCGAGCCCGATATCGAGTGGGCGGGTACAAATATCAAAACGGTATTTGCTCAGCCCCGCAATATGGTGCGGCCGGCGTTTCTCGGCATGCTGCGCGATATTGCGCGGCTCAACCGGGAAGCCGCCTCCTACGTGGCGATGATCGAGGGCACCGTCACGCTGCGCGAACTGCTCGACAGCCGAGGCTACGGTCGCGCGATGCGCGATTGGTATCTGCTGCCGATGGCGGCGGCCATCTGGTCGACATCGATCAAGGACATTCTCGACTTTCCAGCGCGCACCTTCCTGGTCTTTTGCCTGAATCACCATTTGCTGCAGATCGAAGGCCGTCCGAAGTGGCGCACCGTGGCGGGCGGTGCACGCAGCTACGTGCACGCGATGACCGCCGAGCTGCCCGATATTCGATTGAATTGTCCGGTGCAGGCGGTAAGGCGTGACGTGGACGGCCTGCGCGTGCACACCGCCGATGGACCGCTGCACTGCGATGCCGTCGTCCTGGCGTGCCATGCGCCAACCTCCTTGGCAATGCTGGATGCGTCGCCGGCCGAACGCGCGGTGCTGGGCGCCTTCCGCTATCAGCCCAATCGCGCCGTCCTGCACACCGATATCACCCAACTGCCGCGTCGTCGATCAACGTGGTCGGCGTGGAATTATCTGGCAGAAGGCGGACACACGCCCGAGGCCAGCGGGCCCGTCGCGGTGAGTTATCTGCTCAATATGCTGCAACCGTTGCCGTTCAAGCGGCCGGTGATCGTCACGCTCAATCCCACGCGCGAGCCCGCAGCCGAAACCGTTTTGCGCACCTTCGACTATGAGCATCCCGTCTTCGACGTGGCGGCGATCCAGGCACAGAGCCGCGTGGCCGACATCCAGGGTCGGGACGGTGTCTATTTTTGCGGCGCCTGGACGCGCTACGGCTTTCACGAAGATGGATTGATGTCCGGCATGGACGTCGCCAGCCGCTTGGGCGTGACGGCCCCCTGGAAGGAGGCGATATGTCAGCCGGCCTGATCCAGTGGTGCGCAGGGCGCGTGATGCATGCGCGGTCGCGGCCGGTCGAAAATCGGTTCGACTACCCGATTTTCTGTGTGCGGGTGCGCGTAGATCGGATGCCGGAGGTCGCGCGTGCGACGTCGTGGATCTTCGGCGTGAATTGCCGCCGTGCGGTGTCCTTCCAGTCGCGCGACCATGGCGGGCGTGACGGCAGCGATCTTATGGTGTGGTTGCGTACGCGGCTGGCGCAGGCCGGCGTGCAGATGGAGGTCGGCGCCGTGTGGTTGCAGGCGTTTCCACGCGTACTGGGCTACGTCTTCAATCCGGTCAGTTTTTGGTATGTGCACGATACGCAAGGGCAATTGAAGGTGCTGCTGGCCGACGTCAACAATACGTTCGGCGAGCGCCATCAGTATGTGCTGCAGGCTGCAGATGGTGCTGCCATCGGCGCCGGTACAAGGCTCGACTGCCGCAAGGTCTTTCACGTTTCGCCGTTTTGCGAAACGCATGGCCGCTATCGCTTTGCCCTTGCCGATGCCGGCGATATCCATCGTGTGGCGATCGACTATTTCGACGACGATGCGCATGATCGGCCGCTTCTCAAGACGGCAATGTGGTGCCGGGGAGCGGCACTCACGAATGCGCGGGTGGCGGGCGCGCTGCTGCGTGCGCCTTTTCAAACGTTTGGCGTCATGGCCCGGATTCATTGGCAGGCGCTCAAGTTGTGGCTGCGCCGCGTGCGCTACGTGCCCAAGCCACGTCCTCCTGAAAACGATGTGTCTCACAATATCGAGGTCAAACATGAGATCCAATGACGTCTCCGCCGAGATGGGGGCGCAAAAGATGCCCTTGGGCGCTCGTCTGTTTTTGCGGCTGTTGCAACGCATTTCGGTCGGCGCCTTGAGCTTCACCGATCCGGCGGGTGAGGTAACGGTGTTCGGCCATGCCGCGCACGGATTGCATGCGCAGTTGACCATCCGCGACTGGCGTGCGGCGAATGCCATTTTGCGCCGCGGCGATATCGGTTTTGCCGACAGTCTCAAGGCCGGATGGGCCGATTCGCAAGACATGGTGGCGCTGTTCACGCTGGCGCTGCGTAATGAAGCGGCGGTCGATCAGGCGGTACAAGGGCGCTGGTGGGCATTGGTGGTGCAGCGACTGCGCCATCTGATTCTGCGCGACAACAGTCGCCGCGGCAGCCGCCGCAATATCCTCAGCCATTACGATCTGGGCAACGCCTTTTACTCGCAGTGGCTCGATGCCGGAATGACGTACTCGTCGGCGCTCTTCGAGGGCAATGACGCCTTGAGCCTGGCCGAAGCGCAAGACGCGAAGTACGACCGCATTCTCGACGAGCTCGATGCGAAGCCTGGGCAAACGGTGCTCGAAATCGGTTGCGGCTGGGGCGGGTTCGCCGAGCGCGCCGCGCTGCGTGGCATCAATGTGCACGGCATTACGTTATCCGATGCGCAACTGGCCTGGGCGCGCGATCGCGTGGCACGTCAAAACCTGAACGACCGCGTCACACTGGAAATTCGCGACTATCGCGATCTGCCCAATGCAGGGTTCGATCATATTGTGTCGATCGAGATGGTCGAGGCCGTTGGCGAGCGCCGCTGGCCACTCTACTTCGAAACATTGGCGCGGTGCCTGAAGCCTGGCGGTCGTATCGTCGTGCAGTCGATCGATATCGATAACGCCCGCTTCGATGCTTATCGGCGAGGCACCGACTTTATTCAGCAATATGTATTTCCCGGCGGAATGCTGCCGTCGCCTGCGGCATTCGAGGCCCAGGTGGCGGCCACCTCGCTCAAGGTGCTGAACGTCAAAGCCTTCGGTCTGGATTATGCCGAGACGCTGAAACGATGGCGCGTAATGTTCGAAGCGCGCGTGCCGACGATCATGGCGCAGGGATTCGACGATGCGTTCATCCGCATCTGGCGTATGTATCTGGCTTACTGCGAGGCGGGCTTCCGCGAAGCCCGCACGGATGTGCGCCAATGGACGCTCGGCTGATGAATCCCCGTCGCGTCCTCGTTGCGGTGGCCGCGCTTGCGGTGTCGCTTGTTGCTGGCCCACCGGTGCTGATGCGCGATGCGGTAGCGGCGCCGGTGATGCATGCCGCTTCGGTACCCCTGCCGACGCTGGTCGCAGCCGCAGCCGCAGCCGCTCCCGCCGCGACGAACGCGCCTGCGGTCGCAGGCTGGCAAGCCGACGTGCCCAATGCGCGTCGTTTGGGGCAGGGCAAGATGACGTGGTTCGGCATGCGGTTGTACGACGCCGCCCTGTGGAGCGCCGCGCCTGCATTCGATCCCAAGGTGCCGTTCGCCTTGGTGCTCACTTATGCACGCGATATCGAACGTGCACGGTTGGTGTCGAGTACTGTGGATGAACTCAAACGGCAAGGCGCCGATCAAGCCAGCCTGGATATTTGGACGCCGTATCTCGATCGCGCGTTCGTGGACGTCCGCGAGGGCGACACGATGACCGGTGTGTCTTTGCCAGGACGCGGCGTGCGGTTTTACGCCAATGGTCGCCTCACGGCGTCGATCGACGATCCTCGCTTTGCGGAGCGTTTCTTTGCGATCTGGCTGGCACGCGATACGCGTGAACCCGACTTGCGCCGATCGTTGATGGGTGGTGCACCGTGAAAGCCCGATCGCTGAGTGCCTATGCAGGTCTCGGCGCACCTCTGGCGATGGCGGCGCTGCCGGTGTACGTCATCGCGCCGAAGTTCTACGGTGATTTTCCCGGCGTCAGCCTATTCACCCTGGGACTGGTGTTGCTTCTTGCTCGGGTGGTCGATACCGTCCAGGACCCTTTCATCGGCCGTTGGGTCGATCGTATGCAGCGGACGACGCATGCCTGGGCGCGCCTGCTGGTGCTGGGAAGCGTACTGCTGGTCGCCGGTATGTTTGCGGTGTTTGCGCCGCCGGTGCGCACGTCCCCCGGGGTTTATGTCTGGATCGCATTGGCGTTCATCGTGGTCTACACCGCGCATAGCCTCGTCAATATCTGCTACTTGGCGTGGGGGGTGCGACTCACCGATGCGCCCGACCTGCGTGCCCGCGTCTCGGCCTGGCGAGAGGGGGCGGGGCTTGCGGGTGTGGTGCTCGCGTCGGTGGCGCCAATTGCGCTGGCAGGGCACTTCGGCGAGGCCAATGGTTATCTCATCTACTGTACGGTCTTCGCACTACTGCTTGCCGCCGCGCTCATCGCCCTGCTCAAGGCCGCGCCCACACCGGTCATCCCTGCGCACAGCGAGCCTTTGCCCTGGCGGCAGGCATGGGCTGTACCGGCTTTGCGACGGCTGACATTGTTCTATGGCATCAACTCGCTTGCCGTGTCGATCCCGGCCACGCTGTTTCTCTTTTTCGTCGATGACGTGGTCAATGCTTCCGCGCAGGCCGGTGTCTTTCTGGCGATCTATTTTCTGGGCGGGGCGGCGGCCTTGCCGCTTTGGGTCAAACTTTCGGATCGAATCGGCAAGCGGCCGGCGTGGTTGATCGCGGCCATTCTTGCCTGTTGCGCGTTCGTATGGGCCGTGCTGATACAGCCAGGCCAAACCATCGCATTCGGCGTGATCTGCTTGCTCTCCGGACTGGCGTTAGGTGCCGATCTCGCGCTGCCTCCAGCCATGCTGGCCGATGCGATCCCCGCCGAGCGCCGCAGCGATACAGGACTCTATCTCGGCATGTGGACGCTGGTGGGCAAACTCGCGCTTGCGCTTGCTGCGGGCGTCGCGTTGCCGGCGCTCGATCTGGCCGGCTACCGGGCTGAAGACGGGGGTGGCGTCAGGGCCCTTGCATGGATTTATGCCGCTTTACCGTGTGCACTCAAATTGGTTGCGGCATGGGTGCTGTGGCGCGGCAACGCGCCGAATCGAAATCAATCAACCGAACGGGAATCGACATCATGAAAAAATGGCTGGCAGTTCTTGTGCTGGCGTTGCTGGCAGGTTGCGGCAACGTCGACGTCTCGCGCTATGCGGATAAAAATCCGAAGCTCGAGTTGCCCATGTATTTCAGTGGCGTGATGGATGCCTGGGGCATCGTGCAAAAGCGCAGCGGCGAGGTGTCGCGGCGGTTTCATGTGACCGTCACGCCATCGTGGACCGATGCCAATAACGGCACGTTGGACGAGCGCTTCGTCTATGACGACGGCGAGCTGCAGCATCGGGTGTGGACGCTCAAGCGTCAAGGCGACGGCAGTTGGCGCGGTACGGCGGGCGACGTGATCGGCGAAGCCGTCGGCCATACTGCGGGCAATGCGCTGCACTGGACCTACGTGCTGCGGATTCCGGTCGACGACACCACGTACGACGTCCATTTCGACGACTGGATGTGGCAGATGGACGACCAGACGATGATGAACCGCTCGGTGCTGACGAAGTTCGGTTTCCATGTGGGCGACGTCACGGTGTTTTTCCGCAAACGCGACGTGCAGAAGGATCCGTCATGATGTTCGACCTGAACCCTCGGGTGGAAGATTGGCACGGGCGGCGCGTGTGGATCGTCGGTGCCTCGAGCGGCATCGGCGCAGCCACCGCACAACGTCTGCTGAAAGAGGGCGCACGCGTGGTGCTCTCGGCCCGCCGCCCCGAGCAACTGGCCGAGGTTGCGGCAGGGCACGCAAATGCCATCCTTTATCCCATGGATGTGATGGACGACGACATCTGGCCGCGCGCGATTGAAGAGGTGTCGGCCAAGCTGGGCGGGCTGGATCTGGTGATGTTTCTTGCCGGCCGCTACGACGCGCAGCACAGCTGGGAAATCGACGCCGAGGCGGTGCAGAAGAGTTTCGATCTGAACGTGGTCTCGCTGTATCGCGCACTGGCCACACTGGTGCCGGCGCTCTTGAAGCAGGGCTCGGGCGGCATTGCCATCACCGGCAGCATTTCCGGATACACCGGATTGCCCAAGGCCCTGGTTTATGGCGCGACCAAAGCCGCGCTGATCAATCTGGCCGAGTCACTGTATTTCGAACTGGCGCCGAAAGGCTTGTCCATCTATCTCATCAATCCGGGTTTTGTCGAGACGCCCATGACGGCGGCCAACGATTTCAAAATGCCGGGGTTGATGAAGCCGCCTGCCGCGGCCGATGCGATTGTCGAAGGCATCAGCCGCGGGCGTTTCGAAATCAGATTTCCGCGTAGTTTTGCTGGCGGGCTGCGGGTGTTGAGCCGCCTGCCGTATCTCCTGCGCTTTTCGATCTTGCATAGGACCACGGGTTTATGAGTGAACGTTTTGAGGCGATCGGACAATGGTTCGAGGCGCTGACCGATGAGACGCTGCCGACGATCGGCACGGTGTACGCAGTGGATGCTGCGTTCAAGGATCAATTCAACGATGTGATCGGCCTTGAACGGATTCGGCAGGTGTATCAGCACATGTTCGACAACCTCGACCATCCGAAATTCATCGTCGATAGTGTGATTGGGCAGGGCGATCAGGGATGCCTGATCTGGCGGCTGTGCTGTGCGTTCAAAGGCCGGCCGATCACGGTGCATGGAAGCACGCATCTGGTGCTCGATCGCGAAGGACTGATCGCGACGCATCGCGATTATTGGGATACGTCCGAGGAGGTATTCGAGCGGATTCCGGTGCTGGGTGGGATCTTGCGGATGCTGAAGCGGCGGATGGCCGGCTGACCCGCCACGGGTCGCGCCGTATTCCTCACGTTCCCACCGGTCCTCTCGTTTCGCCGCTCTACCGCTGATCCGTTCAGCGTAAAAAAAACGGCCCGGCTTATTGAAAGCCGAGCCGGTACGGGAGCACACAATGACGCGCCATTTAAAGCTCGCGGGGAGCGCGCCATCGGTGTTGGTACGGCTACTCCATCGCTCTCGAACAGGGGGATCAATCGTTCGATAGCGGTAAGTGGAGCCACCAACCAAGACTGCAGTCTACTGAGGGACGTCTGACAATGGCCTGAATATTGGCGGCCCGAGACGATTTAAATGCGCCGCCTGCGGCCGTGCCCGCGCTAAGCAGTCTCTGTATGCCGTGAGATTGGATTCTGAAGATACACGATCGCAAAAAAAGAAAGCCCCAGAAGGGGCTTTTTAAGGCCAGACGAGCGCAGCGGTCTCGTCCGGCAGGGGAAGCGCTTGATTAGTCGTCGATGCGATTGTCCTTCGTCTCCTTGACGAACAGTACGCCGATGACGAGGGTCATTACGGCAATGATGATCGGATACCACAAGCCATCGTAGATGTTGCCGGTAGCTGCCACCACGGCGAACGCGACCGGTGGCAGGAAGCCCCCGAACCAGCCATTACCGATGTGGTACGGCAGGCTCATCGACGTGTAGCGAATGCGGGTCGGGAACATTTCAACGAGCATGGCGGCAATCGGTCCGTACACCATCGTCACGTAGAGCACGAGGATGAACAGCATCACGGTCGTCATTACATAGTTGATCTGCGCGGGATCAGCCTTGGCGGGGTAGCCGTGCGAGCGGATGGACGTAGTCAGCGATTTTTCGAGCGTTGCCGTGCGTGCCTTGAAATCTGCCGGAGCCAGCCCAGCGCCTTCGAACGACGTGAACGACTCGTTGCCGATCTGCACCGTTGCCACCGTGCCTGCCGGCGCGGCGACGTTCTCGTAGTTCACCGAGTTGCGCGCCATGAACGACTTGAGCACATCGCACGAACTCGTGAAGGACGACGTGCCCACCGGGTTGAATTGGAACGAGCACGTTTTCGGATCTGCCGTGACCTTCACCGGAGCGGTCGCTTGCGCGGTCTCAAGGGCCGGGTTGGCAAAGTGGGTGATGGCTTTGAAGATCGGGAAGTAGGTGAGTGCCGCGATCAGGCAGCCGGCCATAATGATCGGCTTGCGGCCGATCTTGTCCGAAAGAATCCCAAACACCACGAAGAACGGGGTCGCCGCGAGCAACGCCACGGCAATCATGATGTTGGCTGCGTTGGCGTCGATCTTGAGCGTTTGCGTGAGGAAGAAGAGCGAGTAGAACTGACCCGTGTACCAGACGACGGCTTGGCCGGCGGTCAGGCCCAGCAACGCCAGGATGACGAGTTTGAGGTTGGGCCATTTGCCGAACGAATCTTTCAGCGGCGACTTCGAACCCTTGCCTTCTTCTTTCATGCGCTTGAAGGTCGGCGATTCCGAAAGTTGCAGGCGAATCCAGACCGAAATGCCCAGCAGCACCACCGACAGCAGGAACGGAATGCGCCAGCCCCAGGCGCGGAACGCCTCTTCGCCCAGCGCACTGCGCACGCCGAGAATGATCAGCAACGAGAGGAACAGACCCAACGTGGCCGTTGTTTGAATCCAGCTGGTGTAGAAGCCCCGGCGTCCTTGCGGCGCATGCTCGGCCACATAGGTGGCTGCGCCGCCATACTCGCCGCCCAGCGCCAAACCTTGCGCCAGCCGCAAAACGATCAGAATCGCCGGTGCGGCAATCCCGATCGTTTCATAGCTGGGCAGCACGCCGACCAGAAAGGTCGACGCGCCCATGATGACGATGGTGATGAGGAAGGTGTATTTGCGACCGACCAGATCGCCCAGCCGGCCGAAAACCAGAGCGCCGAAGGGGCGAACGGCAAAGCCCGCCGAGAAGGCGAGCAGGGCGAAGATGAATGCTGCTGTGGGATTGACGCCCGAGAAGAAGTGAACCGCGATGATCGCCGCGAGCGAGCCGTAAAGGTAGAAGTCATACCATTCGAACACCGTGCCCAATGACGACGCGAAAATGACGCGGCGTTCTTCCTTGGTCATGTCACGGTTTGCGGGCTGTGGCGCGCCGGGGCGGGCCATGCTGCTTGCTGTACTCATCTGATTGTCTCCTCGTTTTATGCCACCGGCGATCGGGCGCCGGATCACGCGTTGCGGCTGCTTTGTGAGTGCGGGCCTGCATGCGTAACGACACGTTATGGGCGGTGCCTGACGACACTCTGACGGAGACGGAAAGATAGCTACAAATTTGTAATCAGACGTTTCAGATTGCGGGTATCCTAGGGTTAGTCCGAGGCGTGATGCTCGCTGTCGTCCCGATCCACGGCACCTTCGGCGGGAAAAACGACGCAAATGCGCGTGCCGGGAACGACCCTGCCATCGTGCGTGTTGTCGGTAATCGACACCGTGGCATGGTGGGTGTAAGCAATTTCCTTGACGATCGCCAGTCCCAGGCCGCTGCCGTCTGAACCGGTGCCCAGCACGCGATAAAACCGATCGAACACGCGATCGCGATCTTCCGGTGCGATGCCCGATCCCGAATCCTCGACTTCGAGCACGACGCGGTCGCCGCGTCGCGTTACCCGAACGGTAATGCGCCCGCCGTGGGGCGTGTAGCGCAAGGCATTGTCGATGAGGTTGTTCAGCAGTTCCGCCAGAAGAATCGGGTTGCCCTTGATGAGCAAGACGTCTTCATCGCCCTCGAAGCCGAGGTCGGTACCCACCGCCAGCGCCTTGGTCGCCCAATCGGTGGTCTGCTCGCAGGCAACGGCATTCAGATCGGTCGATGCGAGACCGATGGTGCTCGGGTTTTCGGCATTCGCCAACAGCAGCAACTGGTTGACCAGGCGGGTGGCGCGCTCCGATCCCTTGACGAGTTGGCGCAGGCTCGACTGCATCTCTTCGGGTGAGGCATCGCGCAGCGCCAGCTCGGCTTGCGTGCGCAACCCGGCCAAAGGAGTTTTCAATTGATGGGCCGCGTCGGCCACGAAACGCCGTTGCGCCGATACCGTGCCCGAGAGCCGTTCCAGCAAATCGTTCATTGCGGCAATGAGGGGGGCGATCTCCGTTGGCGCGGTGTGCTCCTCCATCGGGGAGAGGTCGTCGGGCCGCCGTGCCCGCAGACGCTGCTGCAGGGCGTTGAGCGGTGCGATGCCGCGGGAGAGGCCGAACCACACCAGCAGCACGGCGATCGGCAGGACGGCAAACTGCGGAATGATCACCCCTTTGATGATGTCATTCGCCAGCTGGGTCCGCTTTTCGGTGGTTTCGGCCACGACGATCAGGGCGGGCCGGGTGTCGGGCAAGCCCATGTCCACCCAGGTGTACGCCAGACGCAGGCCAAAGCCGCGCAGGGCGTCGTTGCGGTAGATCACCTTGCCCGGTCGCGGCGTCATCGACGCCTGCGGCAACGGCAGTTGCCGGTCACCGCCCAGGTACTCGCCACGGTTGCCCAGTACGAGCCAGAATACGCTTTCGGTTTCATTGGCGCGCAGCACGGCTTGGGCCGAGGGCGTCATCTGCAGCACGGTGCGGTTGTTCTCCACCCGCAGTTGCTGACTCAGCACCGCCAGGTGGTCGCTGAGGGCCTGATCGTAGGGCACGTCGGCAATGTTTTGCGCGACCACATAGGTGATGGCGACGCTCATGGGCCACAGCAGGAACAGCGGCGCCAGCATCCAGTCGAGAATCTCGCCCAATAGCGAGCGTCTTGCCTTGGTATAAGTGGGCCCGCGGGCGCCGCGGCGCATGACAGCCAGCGCCTCCGGGTTGATGGGCCCGGGCGCCGGCCGGCGCCATTTAGGCAGACGCACCCGGTTCTCGCTCGAGGCAGTATCCCAGGCCACGCACGGTCATGATCTTGACCCCGCTGGGTTCGAGCTTGCGTCGCAGGCGATGCACATAGACTTCGATCGCATTGGTGCTCACTTCCTCGCCCCATTCACAGAGGTGATCGACGACCTGCGTCTTGCTCACCATGCGGCCGCTGCGCGTGAGCAGAATCTCGAGCAGGCTGACTTCGCGCGCCGAGAGATCCAGCGGCTGGTCGCCCACCGTCGCCACGCGGCCCGTCTGGTCGAACACCAGCTTGCCGTGGCGGATGACGGTCGCGCCGCCACCCGCGCCGCGGCGAGTGAGCGCGCGCACGCGCGCTTCGAGCTCTGAGAGGGCGAATGGCTTGGCCATGTAGTCGTCGGCACCGAGATCGAGTCCTTTCACGCGCTGATCGATGCCGTCGGCTGCCGTCAATATCAGTACGGGCAAGCGTGAGTTGCGGGCGCGCAACCGGCGCAGTACTTCAAGCCCGGTCAGTTGAGGCAGACCAAGATCGAGGATCAGGAGATCGAATTCCTGGGCGGTCAGCGCTGAGTCGGCGGACAGCCCGTCATTGACGGCGTCGACGGCATAGCCGCCTTGCCGCAGGGAGCGTGACAGGCCATCGGCCAGGATGCTGTCGTCTTCGGCGATCAGAATGCGCATGGTGTGGGCAACACGTAACGTCCATGAGGAAGGAGTAGGGTACGGATTCTGGCATAGGTCCAGCGCCCTGCACAGCGTCCCACGCGTGGCAATTTAGTGCATACTGTTTTTCTATACAGTATAATGCGATGCAATAATGGCTTCGTCATTCAAGCCCGCAGGATTTGCCGAGCGGGCCTTATCTTCACCCGGACCATTCACCCCCGGATCAGTCAAGGACAGCACACACATGGACGACAAGACCAGCAAAGCCGCTTCTGCCGAAAAGAGCAAGGCGTTGGCGGCCGCGCTTTCGCAGATCGAAAAGCAGTTCGGCAAAGGGTCGATCATGCGGTATGGCGACAATCAGGTGTCGCACGACATTCAGGTCGTCTCCACCGGTTCGCTGGGCCTGGACATCGCGCTGGGCATCGGTGGCCTGCCGCGCGGCCGCGTGATCGAGGTCTATGGTCCCGAATCGTCGGGTAAGACCACGCTCACGCTGCAAGTCATCGCCGAAATGCAAAAGATCGGCGGCACCTGCGCGTTCGTCGATGCCGAGCACGCGCTCGATGTCCAGTATGCCAACAAGTTGGGCGTCAACCTGACCGACCTGCTGATTTCCCAGCCGGATACGGGCGAGCAGGCCCTTGAGATCACCGACGCGCTCGTGCGCTCGGGTTCGGTGGACCTGATCGTTATCGACTCGGTGGCGGCACTTGTGCCCAAAGCTGAAATCGAAGGCGAAATGGGCGATTCGTTGCCGGGCTTGCAAGCCCGTCTGATGAGCCAGGCGCTGCGTAAGCTCACGGCCAGCATCAAGCGTACGAACTGCATGGTGATCTTCATCAACCAGATTCGTATGAAGATCGGCGTGATGTTCGGCAATCCCGAAACCACCACTGGCGGCAATGCGCTCAAGTTTTACGCATCGGTGCGCTTGGATATTCGTCGTATCGGCGCCATCAAGAAGGCCGAAGAAGTGATCGGCAACGAAACCCGCGTCAAGATCGTCAAGAACAAGGTCGCGCCGCCGTTCAAGCAGGCCGAGTTCGACATCATGTACGGTGCAGGCATTTCGCGCGAAGGTGAGATCATCGATCTGGGCGTGCAAGCCGGCGTGGTCGATAAAGCGGGTGCCTGGTACAGCTACAACGGCAATCGCATCGGTCAGGGCAAGGACAACGTGCGTGAGTACCTGAAAGAGCACGTGAATATCGCCATCGAAATCGAAAACAAGGTGCGCGAAAATCAGGGCATCGTCAGCCGCGCCGCCGCTTTCCCTGCCTCTGAAGTCGAGAAGGAAGAGGCCGAGTAAGCCGTTCGCGGGAATGCATGCGTTCGACGTCGATCGCCGGCTGGTCTCAGGGCTACAGCCGGCGATTTGCGTTGTATGGGATGAGGGGTAGGGATGTCGCGTGATGTCGACGATGACGACGATGAAGATTTCGAAACGCTGGCGCCTGCAGTTGCCGCTAAGGTAACCGGCAAGGCAGCGCGCGAAGCCGCGCCCGCCGATCCGTCTGCATTCGAACGCACCTCGGAAAGAAGGATCGAACCCAAAGCTCGCAAGGGCCGGCAGCTTTCGCTCAAAGCGCGCGCTGTCGGCTTTCTGTCGCGCCGCGAGCATTCGCGTCAAGAGCTCGCGCGCAAATTGAAGCCGTACGTGGAAGAGACAGATAACCTCGATGTCACGCTCGATGCGCTCGAGCGCGAAGGGTGGCTGTCAACCGAGCGCTACGCGCTCAGTCTGGTGCATCGCAGGTCCACATCGCGCGGCACCTCGCGCATCGTCTCGGAGTTGCGCCAGAACGGCGTCGACGATCATCAGATCGCCGAGCTCAAGTCCACGTTGCGGGATAGCGAACCCGCGCGCGCGCGCGAGGTCTGGCAAAAGAAATTCAAAGGCGAGCGCCCGGCAGACGCCACCCAATACGCCAAGCAGGCGCGCTTTTTGGCGGCACGCGGATTTTCCTCCGATGTCGTGCGCAATATCCTCGGTGGCCGCGGGGGCGACCTCGAGGATATTGACTAGCGGGCCGACTTGATTCCGGTCAAATCCCGAAAGCACACCTCGCGCGCTATCGTCAGGAAATCCGAGATGAACGATGACGCTTCATCTTCAACGCGTACCGCCGCATAGAGCGTGCGCCACACGCCGTGTGGTCCCAGATGGCAGGTGCGCAGCCACTCTTGATCGATGTACTCCGTAAGCGCCCAATTGGGCAGTGCCGCCACACCGCGATTGCTCGCAATCAATTGCGCGATGATGGGGGTGAGCTCTGCGCGGCGAATCGCCGCCGGCTCCACGTCGGCGTCGTCCAGGAACGCCGTGAAGATATCGAGCCGCTGGCGATCCACGGGATACGTAATCAAGGTTTGATCGGCAAGTTGCTCCGGCGTGATGTGGCGGTGTGCGGATAACGGGTTTGCCGACGATACCGCCAATACCAACTCGTACTTGAAAAGCGGCGCGTAGTGCACCGCCTCGAGCGGTTGTGGGTCCGAGGTGATCACCAGATCGAGATCGCCGCGGACGAGCGCGGGCAGGGGGGCGAAAGAAAACGCCGCCGACAAGTCCAGTGCCACGTCGGGCCACTGCACGCGGAACGCATCCAGAGCCGGCATCAGCCATTGAAAGCAGGAATGGCAATCGATCGCCAAGTGCAGACGCCCCGTTCGCCCAGCCGCCAGTTTCTGCAGTTCCCGCTCCGTGGCCTTGATCCGCGGCAGCACGTCGTCGGCCAGCGCCAGCACCCGCAATCCCGCTGTGGTCAGCCGTGCAGGCCGCGTGCGGCGATTGAGCAGCGGGGTGCCCAATCGGGATTCCAGTTCACGCAGCTGATGCGACAAGGCCGACTGCGTGAGGTGCAGCCGCTCGGCGGCTTCAAGCAGGCTGCCACCATCACGGATGGCAGCCAAGGTTTCCAGGTGTCGAACTTCGAGCATGGGGAATCAGTATGAATTTAATTCATTCATTAGACGAAAACATTGATTTTGATTCAAGCGAAAACGTGTTCAGAATGTCGTGTGTTGAGGATAATTTGTCTTAAAGAGATAACGACATGACCAAAATTCATAATCTTGGCTTTCCCCGAATCGGCGCCCAGCGCGAACTCAAGCATGCGGTTGAGGCCTACTGGGCCGGGAAGTCGGATGCGGCTGCCCTCGAATCCACGGCGCGCGACCTGCGCGCGCGGCACTGGGCAATTCAGGCCGAGGCCGGCGTCGACTTGATTCCCGTAGGGGATTTCGCGTGGTATGACCATATCCTCGAATGGTCCACGCTGCTGGGTGCGGTACCTGCCCGGTTTGCCCAGGCGGCAGCCCAGCCGGTTTCGCTCGATACCTTGTTTCGTATGGGCCGGGGACGCGCCCCGACAGGCACCCCGGCAGCAGCGTGCGAAATGACCAAGTGGTTCGACACCAACTATCACTACATCGTGCCGGAGCTCACGCCCCAGCAAACCTTCCGCATTGCGCGCGAATCGTTGTTCGACCAGGTCAAGGAAGCCCAGGCGCTGGGCCATGCGGTCAAGCCGGTCATCCCGGGTCCCTTGACCTGGTTGTGGCTGGGCAAGGGCGACGCCTTTGATGGCGGTGCCAGCGATACCGCAAAACTCGATCTGTTGACCGCATTGGTGCCCGTGTACAAGCAAGTCCTGGCGCGCCTGGCTGAGCAAGGCGTCACGTGGGTGCAGATCGACGAACCGATTCTCGTCCTCGACCTGCCCCAGGCGTGGCGCGACGCGTTCGAATCCGTGTATGCCGAGTTGACGGCGACTGCCGCGCCCAAGCTGTTGTTGGCCACGTACTTCGGTGGCCTGGGCGACAACCTGGCCACGGCTGGCGCCTTGCCCGTCGCCGGCCTGCATATCGATCTGGTGCGCGCACCCGAGCAACTGGACGCAGTGCTGAGTGTGCTGCGCGACGATCAGGTGCTGTCGGCCGGGGTGATCAGCGGGCGCAATATCTGGCGTACTGACCTCGACGCCGTGCAGTCCGCATTGGCGGCTGCTCGAAATCTGGGTGAAAGGCTGTGGCTGGCGCCGTCGTGCTCCTTGCTGCATGTGCCGGTCGACCTGGCTTTCGAGACGGACCTCGATGCAGAGCTCAAGAGCTGGTTGTCGTACGCGACGCAAAAGCTGCACGAATTGAATGGCCTGCGACTGGCCGTGGACGGTGTTGCCGATGAGGCGACCGCGGCGGCACTGAAGCAACAGGCGGCTGCGATCGCCGCGCGCCGCACGTCGACGCGCATTCATAATGCGGCGGTGACGCGCCGGATGGCCGCCGCCGCCGAGGTGTCGCGCGACCGCGCTCCTTTCGACTCGCGCATTGCGTCGCAGCAAAAGGGCTTGAATCTCCCGGCCTATCCCACGACGACGATCGGTTCGTTTCCTCAGACTGCCGAAATCCGCAAGCTGCGTCGCGATTGGAAGACGGGGGCGTTGACGGATTCGGCTTACGAGAAGGCGATCCGCAAGGAGATCGAAACAGTCATTCGTTTTCAAGAGCGCATTGGGCTGGATGTATTGGTTCATGGCGAACCCGAGCGTAATGACATGGTCGAGTACTTCGGCGAATTGATGGCGGGGTTCGCCTTTACGCAGAACGGCTGGGTGCAAAGCTATGGCTCGCGGTGCGTGAAGCCGCCGATCATCTTCGGCGATGTGGCGCGGCCCGCACCGATGACGGTGGGCTGGTCGTCGTATGCCCAATCGTTGACCGAGAAACCGGTGAAGGGCATGTTGACTGGCCCGGTCACGATTCTGCAGTGGTCGTTCGTGCGCGACGACCAGCCGCGCGAAGAGACCTGCCGCCAGTTGGCGCTCGCGCTGCGTGATGAGGTGGTCGACCTCGAGCAAGCCGGCATCCGGGTGATCCAGATCGATGAACCCGCGTTCCGTGAAGGTTTGCCGTTGCGTCAAACGGAATGGGCGGCGTATCTCGATTGGGCCGTCGATTGCTTCCGCTTGTCTACCGCCGGCGTGGCCGATGACACGCAGATCCACACCCATATGTGCTATTCGGAGTTCAACGACATCATCGGTTCGATCGCCGCCATGGATGCCGATGTGATCACGATCGAAACCTCACGGTCCAACATGGAATTGCTCGACGCCTTTGAGGGCTTCAGCTATCCCAACGACATCGGCCCCGGGGTGTACGACATCCATTCGCCCAACGTGCCCGACGTAGATTGGATGGTGGCGCTGATGCAGAAGGCCGCCAAGCGGCTGCCCAAGGAGCGCCTGTGGGTGAATCCGGATTGCGGCTTGAAGACGCGTGCCTGGCCTGAAACGGAAGCGGCATTGATCAGCATGGTCGACGCGGCCCGCGCGCTGCGCGCAGCGTAAACGGTCGGTAGGGCGGCCGCGCCGGTCATTGGCGTGTGGCCTGGGGCGGGTCCCGCCTCAGCGGCCCCGGCGCGCGTTGCACGACGCCGGCTGCCTTGCCCTGTTCACCACGGTTCACGGCCTCCGCATGGGGGCCTGTCTTTGCCCCTCGGACGCGGGCGTGCGCCCCGGCAATCTGGCTGCGCTATACTTGACCGGATTTGCCGCTACGCACCAAAAACGCACCGATATCGGGCCTACGCATGCCTTTGCCTCCGCCAGACTCACCTCGCCAGCCGCTGCATACGCGCACCGTGCGCGTGCAGTCGTATGGCCGTGACGATGGTCTGATCGACCTCGAGGCGGAGCTCGTCGACGTCAAAGGCTACGACTTTCCGTCCAACGACGGCGGTGTGCATGTCGCGGGCGACCCGGTGCATCACATGCATCTGCGTATCACGATCGATCTCGACTGCACGATCGTGGCGGCTCAAGCAGCCTACGATGACGCGCCTTACAACGCCCATTGCAGCGCGATCGCTCCCGAGTACGCGGATCTGGTCGGCATGAACCTGCTCAAGGGTTTTCGCCATCAGGTCAAAGATCGTTATGCCCGCTCTGCGGGCTGTACGCACATGACCGAGCTTTCCCAGATTTTGCCCACGGTTGCGGTGCAAACCATGGCCAAGCTCCGTCGCACCGAACGCCGGGCCGACGTCAAGCCATTCCAGCTCGACGGTTGTCACGCCTTGCGTTCGGATGGCGCGGTTGCGCAGGTGCACTACCCTCAGTGGTACACCGGCACAGACGCGTCGCTGGAAGCAATCCCTCCCATTTCTCATCCGTCCTGACAGGTCATACATGAAAATTCACGAGTATCAAGGTAAGGAACTGCTGAAGCAGTTTGGCGTCGCCGTACCGCGCGGCATACCCGCTTTCTCCGTCGACGAAGCCGTTGCCGCTGCTGAAAAGCTCGGCGGTCCGGTGTGGGTCGTGAAGGCCCAGATTCACGCTGGTGGCCGCGGTAAGGGCGGTGGCGTGAAGCTGGCGCGCTCGATCGAAGAAGTGCGCCAATTGTCCTCCGAGATTCTCGGCATGCAGCTGATCACGCATCAGACCGGTGCTGAAGGCCAGAAGGTCGGTCGCCTGCTGATTGAAGACGGCGCCGATATCAAGAAGGAATACTACGTCGGCATCGTGACCGATCGCGGTACGCAGCGCGTGTGCGTGATGGCGTCGAGCGAAGGCGGCATGGACGTCGAAGAAGTTGCCGAGCACACCCCCGAGAAGATCCTGAAGGTATTCGTCGACCCCGCAACGGGCCTGACGGACAAGGACGCCGCCGAATTGGCGCGTGGCATCGGCGTGCCCGAAGCTTCGGTCGACCGCGCCGCCAAGGAATTCCAGAATCTGTACAAGGCTTACTGGGATACCGACGCCTCGCTGGCCGAAATCAACCCGCTGATCCTTACGGGCAGCGGCGACATCGTCGCTCTGGACGCGAAGTTCAACTTCGACTCCAACGCCTTGTTCCGCCATCAGGACATCGTCGCTTACCGCGACTTGGCTGAAGAAGATCCCGCCGAAATCGAAGCCAGCAAGTTCGACCTGGCCTACATTCAGCTCGAAGGCAACATCGGCTGCCTGGTCAACGGCGCCGGTCTGGCCATGGCCACCATGGACACGATCAAGCTGTTCGGCGGCGAGCCGGCCAACTTCCTGGACGTCGGCGGTGGCGCCACGGCCGAGAAAGTGACCGAAGCCTTCAAGATCATGCTCAAGAACAAGGGCGTGAAGGCCATTCTGGTCAACATTTTCGGCGGCATCATGCGCTGCGACGTGATCGCCCAAGGCGTGATCGAAGCGTGCAAGGCCGTGAACCTGAGCGTGCCGCTGGTCGTGCGCATGAAGGGCACCAACGAAGAGCTGGGCAAGAAGATGCTGGCCGAATCGGGTCTGCCCATCATCAGCGCCGATACGATGGCCGATGCCGCGACCAAGGTGGTCGCTGCCGCCAAATAATTGTCGCCGTGGCTGATCGGCGGCGGGGCGGGCAATACGCTGGACGCGTGGCCCAAGCCCTTCGCCCAAGCCATCGGCCATTCCGGCGTGTCTAACGCTCGAATATCCGAACAATAGTCAAGGATTCGCAAATGTCGATTTTGATCAACAAGGACACCAAGGTCATCACCCAAGGCATTACGGGTAAGACTGGTCAGTTTCACACGCGCATGTGCCGCGAATACGCCAACGGCCGCGAAGCTTTCGTGGCTGGCGTGAACCCCAAGAAGGCCGGTGAGGACTTCGAAGGCGTGCCCATTTTCGCCTCCGTCAGGGACGCCAAGGCTGAAACCGGCGCGACCGTATCGGTGATTTACGTGCCGCCCGCCGGCGCTGCCGCCGCCATCTGGGAAGCCGTTGACGCCGATCTGGATCTGGTGATCTGCATTACCGAAGGCATTCCTGTCCGGGACATGCTCGAGCTGCGCAACCGCATGCGCGCACAAAACAAGAAAACCCTGCTGTTGGGCCCCAACTGCCCGGGGCTCATCACGCCGGACGAAATCAAGATCGGCATCATGCCCGGCCACATTCACCGCAAGGGCCGCATCGGCATCGTCAGCCGTTCGGGCACGTTGACGTATGAAGCCGTGGCGCAAGTGACCGAATTGGGTCTGGGCCAGTCGAGCGCCGTGGGTATTGGTGGCGACCCCATCAATGGCCTGAAGCACATCGACGTCATGAAGCTGTTCAACGACGATCCTGAAACCGACGCCGTCATCATGATCGGCGAAATCGGTGGTCCGGATGAGGTCGAGGCCGCGCAGTGGGCCAAGGACAACATGAAGAAACCCGTCGTCGGCTTCATCGCCGGTGTGACGGCGCCTGCCGGCAAACGCATGGGTCACGCTGGCGCGTTGATCTCGGGCGGTGCCGATACGGCCGATGCCAAGCTTGAAATCATGGAAGCGTGCGGCATCAAGACCACCCGCAATCCTTCCGAGATGGCCAAGCTGTTGAAAGCAGCGCTCTGATCGTCATCCGATCAAGCCATTAGAAACCGGCCGAAAGGCCGGTTTTTTTTCGTCCGCCGATTGCGCGTTGCATTCGTGCGACCCAAACACTGCCACGAAAGCAGAGTGACAGCAGAACGTAACCTATAATGGCGCCCATAAGAGAAGGGTGCACAAATAACCGCTATTGCTCGCAGCAAGCGGAGCCGGCGCCTACGGCCATTATTGGATTGATAAATCGGGGATCGCTTCTAGGTAAAGAGGCGTATGGAACTCTCGTCAGCAGCATTCTGGATCGCATTGCTCCAGATCATTTGGGTAAACATTCTTCTCTCGGGCGATAACGCAGTCGTCATCGCACTCGCGGCACGGTCGTTGCCGGAAAACCAGCAGAAAAAGGCAATCGTCATCGGCTCCGCCGCGGCGATCGTCATGCGTATCGTGCTCACCCTGGTGGCGGCCGAATTGCTGCTCCTGCCTTGGCTCAAGTTGATCGGCGCCCTGTTGTTGCTCTACATCGGCGTCACGCTCCTGTTGCCCGAGGGCGAGGACGAAGGTGGGCACAAGAAGCATGGCACGTTGCTCTCTGCGATCCGCACCATTCTGATTGCCGATCTGGTGATGAGCCTGGACAACGTGGTGGCCGTTGCGGCTGCGGCGATGGGCGACAACACCTTGTTGATCCTCGGTCTTGCCATCAGCATTCCGCTGGTGATCTTCGGCAGCACCTTGCTGCTCAAAGTCATCGAACGTTTTCCGATCATCGTCTGGGTGGGTGCGGCGCTGCTGGGATTTATCGCCGGTGAGCTGCTGGTGGGCGACCCCGCGCTGCAGGCGCCGGTCGCACGTCTGGATACCTCGCTTGGCGTCTCCGAGCATCAACTGGCGTTGATGGCCGGCGCGATAGGGGCTGTCCTGGTGCTTGCGATTGGAAAAATCTTGTTAGCAAGACGAAAGCTTAACGAAACCTGAACTACAATCCTCCGGTTTTGCCCTGTTCGAAATTGCCGATTCGGCTGCTCGGGCAGGGCACGGTCCAGCAGCGGCCGCAGTTTTTCTATAAACGTTACCGGGGGCATTTCAAGTGCTTGAGTTTTTCCAAACATTAAGCTGGGCAGCAGTTTTTCAGATCATTCTGATCGACATTCTGTTGGGTGGCGACAACGCCGTCATCATCGCGTTGGCATGCCGCAATCTTGCGCCCAAGCAGCGCATGCAGGGCATCATCTGGGGTACCGCCGGGGCCATCATCCTGCGCGTCATCCTGATCTTCTTTGCCATGCAGCTCCTGCAAATTCCGTTCCTCAAGGTCGTCGGCGCACTGCTGCTGGTCTGGATCGGTGTGAAGCTCCTGATTCCCGAAGATGACGCCCACTCGAACATCGATGGCGGCGGTTCGATCGTCTCGGCGATCAAGACCATCATCATTGCTGACTTCGTCATGAGCCTGGACAACGTGATCGCCATTGCCGGCGCCGCGCAGAATGCCAACCCCGATCATCAATTGGGTTTGGTCATCTTCGGTCTGGTCGTCAGCGTGCCCATCATCGTCTGGGGCAGCACTCTGGTGCTCAAGCTTATCGACAAGTTCCCGTTGGTCGTCACTCTCGGTGCCGGTCTGCTGGGCTGGATCGCCGGTGGCATGCTGGTTACCGACGTTTATGTCGTCAACAACTTCGGTGTGCAGCCAACTTCGGTTAAAATCGCTGCTGAAGTCATTGGCGCGCTGTTTGTGATGGGTCTCGGTATCTTGCTGGCGCGCCGTAAAAAAGCCTCCAAGGAACATGTTGCATGAGCTTCTTTAAATCCTCGAGTTCCCAGCAGTCGGGCCTGAGCCTGCTGCAGGGTCTGACCGTGCTGGCTATTCTTGGAGTGATCGTCACGATCGTCGCGAAGCAGTTCATGTGACCGCGATCGTGACCGATCCGAAGCGTTTGATCATTGCGACGCGAGCCAGCCGGCTCGCACTCTGGCAGGCGGAACACGTGCGTGACCGCCTGCGCCAACATTACCCTGAGTGTTCGGTCGAGTTGCTGACCATGACGACGCGTGGCGATCAGATCCTTGATCGCACGTTGTCCAAAGTGGGTGGCAAGGGACTGTTCGTCAAAGAGCTCGAAACAGCACTTCTTGACGGGCGGGCCGATCTGGCCGTGCATTCCCTCAAAGACGTTCCCGTCGACCTCCACGACCCGTTCGAACTCACGTGCATCATGTCGCGGGCCGACCCGCGCGATGCGCTGGTCTCCAACGACTGGTCTTCTCTCGCAGATCTGCCTCACGGCGCCGTCGTCGGTACATCGAGCCTGCGGCGCGAGTCGCAGATTCGTGCGCGCTTTCCCCATCTTGTGGTCAAGCCTTTGCGCGGTAACCTCGACACGCGGCTCGGCAAGCTCGACCGGGGTGAGTATGCCGCGATCATTCTGGCTGCTGCGGGCCTTGAGCGACTCGGTCTGGCCGCGCGCATTCGCGGCTACCTGTCGCCTGCCGAAAGTCTGCCGGCCGCAGGTCAAGGCGCTTTAGGCATCGAGATTCGTGCCGATCGTGCCGATCTGCGGCAATGGCTGACGCCGTTGTCATGTGCCGATACGACCGCGTGCAGCGTCGCTGAACGTGCCGTTTCGCGAGTGCTGGGCGGGTCTTGCCAGGTACCGCTCGCCGCCTTTGCGCAGCTCGATGACGCGAGGCAGTTGTCGATCGACGCCTTGGTGGCGTCGCCCGATGGCGTCGAAATTGTCCGTGCCAGCGATGCCGGTCCGGTGGCAGAGGCCGCTCAGATCGGTGAACGTGCAGCTCAGGCGCTGCTCGATCGTGGCGCGCGGGCGATTCTGGCCCGTCTGATCGACGCACCCGACGCGTCCTAGCGTTCCGCTGTATCCAAGGGAGGGGCAGGCATGTCTCCGATCGCCGTATTGACGCGTCCTGCAGGGCGCAACGATGCGTTGGCGGCACTGCTTGCGGCCCGTCAATGGACGCCGGTGATTCTGCCTGCGCTGCGCATCGAGCGGCTCGCGCCCAATGCGGCTGCGTTTCCACATCCGAGTGCGTTCGATCTGATCGTGTTCGTCAGCGGCCAGGCGGCGCGCGCCTATGCCGAACAGTGGCGGGCATGCGACCCGGCAGGTCGCTGGCCCGTCGCTTCGCGGGTGGCCGGCGTGGGGGAAGCGACCGCGCAGGCCATTGCCTTGGCGGGATTGGGCGTCGGGCAGCGGGAAATCGTGGTGCCCGACGCGCTTGGCGCCTCCCGCGATTCCGAGTCGCTGTGGCCCGCCATCGCGGCGCTTCATCCCTTTCCCAAGAGCGTGCTGATCGTCCGCGGCGAAGCGGGCCGCGAATGGCTTGCCCAGCGTCTGCGCGATAGGGGCGCGTCGGTGACGATCCATGCGGCCTACGGGCGCCACGCCGTCATCTGGACACCCGCCGAAATCGAGCGCGTCCAGGGCTGGGCGGCGCGCAGCCTTTCGCCGACGTGGCTCCTGACCAGCCGCGAGGGCATCGACTCGATCATGGCCAACCTCAACCGCGCCGGTGCGCTGCAGTGGTGGCGGCATTGCACTTGCGTAGTCACGCACGAGAAATTGGCCGCGTATTTGCGCGCTCTGCCGACTGGCGGGGCGGGCGCGCCAATGGTAAAAACCTGCTTACCCACAGATGCCGCAATGTTCAACGCTTTCGTTGCGACTTGAATCCATTGCGTGCGCTGCGACAGCTTACAATCGCGACATGACAAAAACGACATCCGATCTCGATCCGGCAGCATCATCCGCCGCCTCCGGCAAGTCAGAGGGGGCTTCGGCCGCGTCCTCTTCGGCAAGCGTCGCTTCGACGCCTGTCGTACCTCCTGGCGGCGACAAGCCTGTTGCGCCGGTACAGGTCACCACTAAAGCGGTGCCGTCGGCCGATCGGCCCGCCACTGAAGCCGGGACTGTACCCGTAGTGACGCCTCCGGTTGGCGGCGCTGTGCCCCCGACCGCGGCAGACAGAACGCCGGGAGTGGACAAGTCATTTGCGACCGATAAGCCGTTCAGCGCTGACAAGGCGGTTGTAACCGACAAGCCGGTCATAACGGACAAGCCGGTCATAACGGACAAACCGCTCGCCGCGGACAAGTCGACTGCGTCGGATAATGCGTTCAGCGCGGATAAGTCGATTGGGGCTGCGGATAAGGCGTCCAGCACCGACAAGCCGTTGAGTGGCGAAAAGGTGTCCAGCCTCGAGAAGCCGTTCAGCCTCGATCGGTCCAGCAGCATCGAAAAACCGTTCAGCGCCGACAAGCCACTTAGCGGCGACAAAGCATCTTCGAGTAGCGCATCGACCGATAAGCCGTTTGCCACTGAAAAGCCTGGCGTCAGTGACGCAGGCGTGAAGCTGGACAAGTCTTCCGATGGCGGAACCGGTCGTACCATTCCGCCGCCGCCCCCACCGTCCGGCAGAGGCCCTGGCAAGCCGGGCAAGCGCGGCGGCTTGCCTGTCACGGTGATCATTCTGGTCCTGCTTTGCCTCGCGATGGGGTCGGCACTTTGGTTCCAACGTCAGCAATCCGAGAAAGCCGGTCGCGAGATCGCGTCCAGGCTGGATGGGTTGAGCACGCAACTCGAGCAGACGCGCAACAGCGCACGCGAATCACTCGCGCTATCGCAAGCGCAGGCCGGGAAGGTCGCGGGCCTGGAGAATGCCTTGCGCGAAGCGCAGAGCCAGTACAGCGCACTTGAGCAAGCCTGGCAAAGCTTCAACGACACCGGCAGTGACGATGTTTTGCTCAACGATATCGATCGCCTGTTGACGATCGCCAGCCAGCAGTTGCGTTTGGCCGGCAACGTCAATAACGCAATCGTCGCGCTTGAAACGGCGCAGTCCCGTCTCGCTCGTGCGGATCGTCCGCGCTTCGCCAGCCTCCAGGAGTCGATCAACGGCGATCTGGATCGTTTGCGCGGCGTGGCCACTGTCGACGTCGGTGCGCAATCAGCGCGCATCGATCGGTTGGCTGCCATGGTCATGCGTGCTCCGTTGCTCGTACCCGATGGCGCCGTGCCGGGTGGCATGGCCACCGGCACGCCGTTGTCCGCCGGCTTGCCGGCCGCAGCGGTCGCGGCCGAACCCGCGTTAGCCGCCGATGCGCCCTGGTATCAGCACTGGCGCGCCGAGATCGCCTCCTGGCCCAGCCGTGCCGGATCATCTTTGGCGCATGAACTCGGCGATCTGATTCGCGTTCAGCGTGTCGATCAGCCTGAAGCGTTGATTTTGTCGCCCGAGCAGGCCGATCAATTGCGCGCCACGGTGCGTCAGCGGCTGTTGGCTGTGCAGCTTTCGCTGCTGATGCGTCAGCCCGCGATCTGGCAAAGTGAAATGCAAAACGTCGTCACGACGCTCACACGCTATTTCGATACCCGCGCTGCCGATACCGCCGCCGCATTGACGCTGGCGCGTGAGCTTGAGCAAACCCGGATCGCCGATCCGTTGCCCGACGTGACCAACAGTCTGAATGCCGTGGCGGCGATGCGGGCCGCAACCGCAACGCCACGCGAACAAGGTTAAAAACCATGCGTACCTGGTTCTGGACCCTCCTATTGGCGGTGGTCGCGGTCGCACTGGCTGTGACGCTGCAATCGCACGCCGGCAATGTATTGCTGCTGGTATATCCGTGGCGTATCGAGCTGTCGCTCACGCTCGCCGTCCTGCTCATCATCGCGTCTTTCGTCTTGGTTTATGTTGGCCTGCGCTTCTTTGCATGGCTGATTGCCATCCCGTCACGTGTGCGGTCGTGGCGTGGCCAACGTGCGCAGGCTCGTGACCACGAACTGCTCGAACGCGGCTGGACCGAATTGCTCGAAGGCCGATTTGCGCACGCCGAGAAGGATCTGGCCAAGCTATACGATCAGACCAAGGTCAAAAGCCGTCGCGTGTTGGCCGCGTTGTCTGCCGCCCGTGCCGCACACGGTTTGGGTGAAGGCGTGCGCCGCGATCTGATGCTCGATCGGGCGCGCGAGAGTGCCGGCGGCGACGCGGGACTGAATGAAGCGGTCGCGACCGTCACGGCCGACCTGCTGCTGGAAGAAGGTAAGGCCCGCGAAGCGTTGGCTGTGCTCGAACCGTTGCAGGACGGCGGTGCGCGCCATTTGAATACCCTGCGTCTGGTACTGCGTGCCGAACGCGAGTTGGGTAACCACGAACGCGTCTTCGCCTTGGCGCGTTCGCTGTCGCGTCGCAACGCCATGTCCAAAGCGGACGCTGAGCGTCTGATCGGAACGGCTAGCGCCGCACGTCTTCAGGCGGCCTCCGGTGAAAACTGGCGCCTCCTCTGGAAGGAACTCAAGTCGGACGAGAAGCTGCTTCCTGAGATCGCCCTGGCGGGTGCGATGTCGTTCGAAGCGGCCGGCGAGCCGGATGAAGCGGCGCGCATTCTCGAGGCCGCCATCAGCCGTCAATTCCTGCCCGCACTGGTTGCCGCGTACGCGCGATGCGACACCTCACAAGTGCCGCGTCGGCTGGAAAAGGCCGAGGGTTGGCTGCAGACCCGCCCGAACGACCCGGATATTCTCACTGCACTCGGTGTGCTGTGTTTGACGGGTCAGCTTTGGGGGCCCGCTGAGCGTTATTTGCGCCGCAGTGTGCAATTGCGCAGCGATGCACAGGCGCATGCGCTGCTTGGCAGCTTGTACGATCGTCTTGAAAGGCCGAACGACGCGATGCGTCACTGGCGTCTGGCGACGGCCGTAGGAATGGCTCTGCCCAGCCTGGCTTTCGATACAGCGTTGCCGGCGGCCGATATGCGCGCCGATCCGCACCGGCTCGACGCCGAAGGTGCCTTTGACGAGGATGCGAGCGACGAACTCGCGCAGTCCGGGTCGTTCCAGGCTCCCGAGTTGCCGCGCGTGGCACCCGTTCCCGCCACCGCATCGGACTACGTGCTCGATCCGGACGCACGCAGCATGGATTCCCCTGCGCCTCCACCCGATGCCGTCATCGCCCCGGCGTCATCGGTCGACATCGAAGAGTATTTCGATAGCGCCCCGATTCGGCTGGCTGAGATCGATGAAGCGGCGCTGGAGGACGGCAAACGGCGCAGCGACGATCGCACCGATCGCCGTGGGTCCAATCACTGATCCGGGCATGTTGCCCTCAGATTACTTTTCTCTTTTCCAAAGGTTTTACCGATGAGTCTCGATCGTGTCGAAGCCGGCGCCAAGCTGCCGGACGAGTTCAATGTCATTATTGAAATCCCCATGAACGCCGATCCGGTCAAGTATGAAGTGGACAAGGATTCGGGCGCCATCTTCGTCGATCGCTTCATGCTGACGGCCATGCACTATCCGTGCAACTACGGCTACATTCCGCAGACGATTTCGGACGATGGCGACCCCGCCGACGTCCTGGTCATGACACCGTTCCCGATTCAGATCGGTGCAGTCATCCGTTGCCGCGCGATCGGCGTGCTCGAGATGGACGATGAAGCAGGTGGCGATGCCAAGTTGCTGGCCGTCCCGGTCGAGAAGCTGTATCCCCCGTACCGCAATATCACCAAGCCTGAAGATCTGCCGGTCGAAGACCTGTCTCGCATTCAGCACTTTTTCGAGCACTACAAAGACCTCGAAAAGGGCAAGTGGGTCAAGGTCAAGGGCTGGAAGGGCGCTGACGAAGCCCGCGCCGAGATCCTTCGCAGCCGCGATCGATACAACGCGGGCAAGTAAGCGCCGTGACGGCGGATTGATGCGTTCAGCCTCCAATCCGCCTGTTCACAGCCCGGCACGTCAGGCATTGCTTATTCAAGTCGTAGGTCAACTCAGGTGGATGTGATCATGGAATATGTGTTTGAGCCGGCACCCGTTGTCGCCGTGCCGGTTGTGGGCAGCGAGCAAGGCTTTCCCGTGCGCCGTGTGTATTGCGTTGGACGCAACTATGCCGAGCACGCCAAGGAAATGGGCTTTACGGGTCGTGAAGATCCGTTTTTCTTCTGCAAGCCGGCCGATGCCATTCTGGCAATCGCCGATGGCGACACCGGCGAAATGCCGTACCCCAGCAAGACAGCCAACCTCCATTACGAAATGGAACTGGTCGTGGTGTTGGGCAAGGGCGGCAAGGATGTGCCGGTCGAGCAAGCGAACGAACTGGTCTGGGGCTACGCCTTGGGCCTGGACATGACGCGTCGCGACCTGCAAGGCGAAGCCAAGAAGCAAGGTCGTCCCTGGGAAGTGGGCAAGGCATTCGATCAATCGGCGCCGATCGGTCCGATCCACCCCAAGAGCAAGACGGGCGTGCTGGATAAAGGCGCGATCTGGCTTGACGTCGACGGTCAACGCAAACAGAGCAGCGACCTGTCGCAGATGATCTGGAATATTCCGGAAAGCATCTCGTATCTGTCTGGATTGTTCGAGCTGCAACCCGGCGACCTCATCTTTACCGGTACGCCGGAAGGTGTGGGCGCGGTGGTTCGCGGCAACATCATCACGGGCGGTGTCGAGGGCCTGGGCGAACTCAGCGTCCGCATCGTTTAAATGCGCGGCGTGCGAATATCGTTGAGGCGCCTGGTCGGCATCGTAGCGCTCGTCATGGGCACAACAGTGCTGGCCGGTTGTGCAGCGACCAATGACGATGTCGCCTGCAAGCCCATCACCGATCCTGCAAATTGGCCGCATGGCCGATCATCGTGATCGCACGAAAAGCTGCCCTCGGGCAGCTTTTTTCATGGGCGCGCGGGACGGGCCGACCGCTTGCCGATGATGCCGCCCGCGTGCGCAATCATGATCAGGAGCAACACCTGGAAGGGCAACCGCCACACCAGCACGGCGTGCGGAATATTCGGAAAATTCTCGGCATGCTGCAGCATGTAGACGTTTGACGGCGTGACGGCAATCGTCAGCAGGATCAGCCCCAGTGCCGCCGCATATCGGGTGCGCGTCAACAGCAGGCCGAAGGCGCCCAAGAGTTCAAACACACCGCTGATGTACACCATGGCGAGTGGCCACGGAATCGCTGGGGGCACGACCGTCACGAAAAGGTCGTCTGCAACGAAGTGTGCGACGCCGCCGATAAAGAACCACAAGAAAACGAACGTGCGCGTGAACCAATGCATGGTGGGCCTCCTGTCGACATCTTAGTGCGTTGCCGTCCGATGCGGTTGATCGCGCTGCGTTTTTAGCTACCTCGGTTTTTGCGGATTGTGACCGCGCCGCCGTCCGATCAGACTCATTGCCGTGATGTCGCATTGGGAGCACACAGCATGAACGTCAAGCATCGTCAGAGCGGACAAGGGATGACGGAATACATTGTGATCGTGGCATTGGTCGCGGTCGCCGCAATCGGCGTCTATCAGTTGTTTGGGCAAGTCGTGCGATCGCAGACGGCTGCGATGGCGCGTGAATTGGCAGGCGAAGACGGCAGCGATCAAAGTCGCATGGCACAGGATGCCGCAGGCAAGGCAGCCGCTCAAGCCAAGGCGAAGTCGCTGAAGTCGTTTACCGGCCAAGCCGGAGCCGCAAAGTGAAGTGCGCCGGCGCGTATGTCGAAAGCGTGCAGCGCGGCCAGGCGCTGGCGCTCGGCTTGGTGCTTGCCGGTGCGGGGTCGCTCGCACTCGTGCTGCTGTATGACCTTGGGCAAACGATACTTTCTCGTCAACGGCTGACGCATGCGGCGGATGCGGCGGCGTACAGTGGCGCGTTGGTGCAGGCGCGTGCGCTCAATATGTTGGCTTACATCAACCGCGCTCAAGTGGGGCATCAGGTTGCGATGGCGCACTTGGCAACGCTCGCGTCGGCAGCCGATTTCATGGCTGCCCAATCCAAACAAAGTGCGCGCGGTAACCCGCCCTCGACGGTCATCGCGATGTTCTTCGGTGCGCAACACGCGATGGCCTATCGGCAGCCGCAGGGCGCGTTCGGAGACGCCTCCGCATTGATGCAGTCGATGGCGGCACACGATGCGGTGGTGCACGACGTGCTCGCCGCGACTGCCGCGACAATTGCCGATCAGCTGACGCTAACGCGCAACGAAGCCATCCATGCTGTTCTGCGCGTCAATTATCCCGATATTCCGGTCGCCGCTGTCAACGCGTCGGCGGATATGCATGGGGACGCAATTCGCGCCACGGTGTTGGATGACAACACCGCTGGTTTCCTGGCGCGACGTTCCCATCGCACAGCGAGCCGTTTCGGAAGTGTGGTGCGCCGGGCCGTCGAGCGATACGGATTTCTGGATGCGCGCAATCACACGGCACGCAATCCATGGCCGGTGAGTCACCGCTGTCCCATGCGGCGTCATGAGTTGCGCCGGCGAGGCACCACATGGCTCGACAAGCACGGCGTGTGGCGCAGCGCCGATACCCAGTCGTATCACGCGCTTCGATCGAACAAATACATCGGTTGCTACTACCGTGAGTACGCCATGGGTTGGGGCATCGTCAATGAGCGTGCCGGCACGACCGGTACCGGCCTGCCGCATGTCGATCGCCCGCCATCCGACTTCAGCGAAATCGATTTCTGGCGTTGGGTGGAGCGCGAAACCGACTGGGATATTTTTGACGGCAGTGCCAATCCGCTCGCCAATTCGTATGGGTTGGCTAACGCCAGCAGTGGTCGTTTCGGCGGCCTGCCGCCCACCTTCGACATCGACCCCGATCGGCGGGACGAGTTACTTGGGTTTCGCCTGCAACTGATGCTTCCAACAAGCCGACTGCGCACCACGGGCGCGGCCAGCGCCGTTCGTGTTGCGGCGTCCCGCTTTGGGCACGCGGGCTTCGTGCGCGGAGATGCCGTCCGCGTCGACGCCAGCGCGCAGGCCTACTACTCAAGACTCGTGGCGCGAGACGACGGCCTGTATGAGTGGGCCAATGCATTTCGTCCCTTCTGGCAAGCGCGTCTTGCTCAGGCTGAACCTGGATTGCCATCACCAGGAGCACGGCCATGATCGGCATCGGGCGCAGGCAAGCCGGGCAGGCTGCCACGGAGGCGGTGATCGTGCTCGCATTGTTGTCCGTGTTGCTCGCGGGCAGTGCGTATGTGGGCAGCGGTCTGGCTTACCTCACGCACACCCAGCAGCAGTCGCGGGAGGCTGCGTTTCGGGCCGCGCGCGGCGAGGCCAATGTTTCTGCCTCTTTTGATGCGATGGCGCCGCAACGCACATCGGCTGCCCTTGAACGACAGGCAATGGGCTGGTTGCAGCCGGGCGGTCACGGTGCCGCCGCGCGCACGTTGCGCCGCGAATGGCAGCTTGCCGATACCGGCATACTGCGCGCGGCAGTAGCGCAATCGCGCACGGCGCTGCTTACCGATGCCGGTCATACCGCGGACGATGCCGCCACGCAGCATCGCGTGGCGCAGTCCAGTGCTGCCTGGGGCCGTGTTTACGATCGCTCGTCCTCGCTGGCCCGCACGGTGGGCGCACGCATGGCGCGCACGGACGCGGGCTGGAAGCGCGCCTCATCGACGGTCGATTGGCTGCAGCGCTGGCCCGATATCGTGCCCACGGATGTGAAGTCGAGAACTGCACCCGTTTATCGGTCTGAGACCAGAGGCGCAATCCGATGAACCTCACTATCGTGCATCGCATATTCGATGGTATTCGCCACACTGGAGCGATGATTGGCTCTACCCTCGGGAATATCGGTTCGATTTCGGGCCACGGTGCCGGTTTGATCGGACGACTCCGCACTGCCGGCTTCATCGAACGATTCTGCGCCGCCAGCGCTATTCGGTTCATCGGTGTGAATTGCATGAGCCTCACTGTTGCTGGTGTTGCCACTGCCGCCGCTGCCCGTGTTACCGCTGCCGATGCTGCCGTTGCCTCGATTCATTCGGTGCACCTGCCGCGCAAATCGATTCAGAGCGCGCCCGTTGGCCAATCGTGCATGTTTGAAGGGCACGCGATCACATTTCCTGCACGAGCTTCGCGATCGCAGACATCCGCGGCACAATCCGAAGCCGATGCCAAGGACCTGATGACGTGGGCCGACGCACTTCCGCGACCCGCCACCGTGTCGGCTCCTGAAGTGTGGACGATGTTCGGCGGACGCATAAGCAGGGTATCGATCGACGTGCGGGCTCCTGTGGCGGTCGTTGCAAAGGCACTGACGCAGGCCCGACCCTGGGTCAGTCATCTCAATGTGAGGGCCGGCGAGGTGTTGCTTTCCGGTCGACAAGGTGACGTCAATTGGCTGGCGTCGCTGGGCAAGGGCAGCACCGCTCCTGATGGCCCTGCGGCGACTCGTGGCTACCTATCGGTGTGGGTGCCGAGCGGCGTCCGAGGGGATCATCGCATCGTGCCGCTGTTTGACGCGCTGCCGATGCCGCCGGCTGCCCGATTGATCTTCGCGATCGACGATGCCGACTCGGCGCTCCCTGCGGCGTTGCAAGTGTGGCGTGTACCTGGTGCGTGGAAGGCACCTTGTGCCGACCTGGGGGCATCGCTGCAACAGATCGGATGGCGTCAGGACGCAACGTTGGCGACGACGATGGCGTCGTGGCGGCGCGATAGGGAGGTGGCAACGACGTACTGCCGGCCCGACGGTAGCAACACCTTGATTTTTATGCATCTCAGCAAGGAACCAACATGAGGCGGGACATACTGGAGTGGTGCCGCATCCATGCGCGTCGCAATGGCGTGTGGGCAGCGGCGCTTTGCGCCGGGTCACTGGCTGCCTGGGCCATGCATGTGCAGGTCACGCAGCGCCTGGCGCAAATCGATGCGGATGCGCGCGTGCCGATGGTCAGCCGGGTGGTGGCTGCATTCGATCTGGACGCAGCCACCGTGTTGGAGGGTGTGCATGTGGCCGTGCGCGAGATTCCCGCGGCTTACGCCGCCAGCGACACGCTGACGCCGGAAGATTTCGCGCAGCTCACGCAGCCCCTGTTGGCGGTGCCGCTCAAGCAGGGCGATGCCATTTCGGCGGTTCATCTGAAGCCGCGATCGGCGCTGCCATTGGCGTCCCGCATTTTGTCCGGACGCCGTGCAGTGACGATCCCGGTGGACGATCTGAGCTCACTTTCCGGGCTGCTCAAGTCGGGCGATTTCATCGACCTGTATGTGTCGTTCGACCACGAAGGGCGTCATGTGACGGCACCCCTGCTGCAAGGCGTCAGGGTATTGGCCATCGGGCAAGATGAGGATGGCATGCCCCGAAGCGCCAGCATGGCACACGGTGCATTCTCCACGGTTACCCTGGATGTGTCGCCGGAAGATGCGCTCAAGTTGGTTGCTGCGCGTCGCAACGGCACGATGTCGGCCATTTTGAGACGCGACTCGGACGATCGGGTGGTGGGAGCGGCAACGCGAGGCGATCTTGCGGCATTGTTGGGGTTGGAGACCGATCAGCCTGCACCGGTTCGTGACGTACCCGTGTTGTACGGCAACGGTGGCGACGCCGCTGGCTCCCTACTCGAGCAGCCTGCTGCGCTCGGCGGTTTTGCCGAATCAGGTTTCTTCGAACTCGATCTTCCGCCGCAATTGGCCAGCCGTCGTGCAGCGGCAGGTGCATCGCGTCCTGTACAAGCGGGCATATCCGCGCCGGCATTCACGGTCGGTGCGCCATGAGGACGGTCCGCGATCATCCCGGTCGAGCGCCACATCGTCTCATCTGGATTGTGCTGGCGATCTTATCGATGGCCGGCAACGTGCGTGCTGCCAATGACGTGCGCGAGATGGAACTGCAGGTTGGCGAGACGCGCGTGCTTGCGCCTGGCGATGTCAAACGCATCGCCGTCGGCAATGGCCAGATCGTCAGCGCATCGGCGGCCGAAGCGCGTGAAGTGATTGTATTTGCCAAGCAGGCAGGCACGTCTTCGCTGCATATCTGGACGGCGCGTGGTCGTCCGATGGCCTATCGTATTCGCGTCGTGCCGGCGGACTTCAAACGCATTCGAGACGATATCGATACGCTGCTCGCCAGGATCCCCGGTGCCCAGGCGATGACGGTGGGTGACAAAATCGTCATTGAGGGCGGCGACATCTCGGATCGGGATCGCGATCGGATCGCCAGTCTCGCCGCGACGTATCCAGGGCTGATCGATTTCACGCATCCCATGGGGTGGGAGCGCATGATCATGCTCGACGTGCAGGTCGTCGAACTGCCGCGTTCGCGCGTGCGTGAGCTGGGCGTGCGTTGGGATGGTGCCACCACGGGCGGCTTCAATACCGGTGTGGTGTGGGATAGCGCTGCCATCAATCGTCTCGGACGGCGTCCCGGTGAAGCAGCGCTGGTGCCGGCTGTAAGCAGTGGCGGCCGGATCGATGAGATGGAGGGCGGCGACGATCCCAACGGCATCTCGTCGGGCATCTTGCAGCGGGTCGCACCGGCATTGGGTTTCTTCGGCGTCAACGCGGCGCTGTCGGCGCGCATCGATGCGATGGCGCAGTCGGGCGAAGCGGTGGTGCTCGCTCAGCCCCAGCTCATGGCGCGCAGCGGCGCAACGGCGGAGTTTCTGGCCGGCGGTGAAGTGCCTTATGCCACTACAGATGCCAACGGAAAAACCACCACGATCTTCAAGCCTTACGGCGTCGCGCTGAAAATCACACCCCAGGCGGACGGCAACGGCGCGGTGCGTTCGCGCATCGAGGTCGAAGCGAGTTCGGTCGATGCCACCACACCCTCGCCGAGCGGCCCTGCGTTGAAAACGCGTCGCGCAGCCACTGAATTCAATGTGCGGTCGGGTCAAACCTTGGTGCTCGCGGGATTTCTGGCGCGCGAGCGAAATGATATGCGTAACGGGCTTCCCGGGCTGTCTCGCATTCCGGTATTGGGCTACCTGTTCGGCTCGCAACGCAACGAGGTGAAGGAAACGGAACTCGCCATTTTCGTGACACCGTACGTGATCGGGCAGGACAACCGTGCGCTCGCGGATCGCGTGTCGCGCAGCAACGCGATCTTGAACAGTAGTTTCGACGACGCCCCGCGTCTGAACACGCCGCTAGGCGTTGAGCAGCCGGGCGAGCGTGAAGATTGGCATGCGTCCGCTGGCGCCGGCTCGCAATGGCGCGCTGATGCCACGGCGTTCGTCGAGACGGCATCGAGGATGGCGCCTATCGAAACCGTTCGACCGGTGGGGTCTGCGGGCCAAGGCATGAACCAATATGCGTTCGATCCCGAGCCATGATCGAGATTCTCCTGAAGTACGAAGACGGCAGGCAGGCCAAAGTGTGCGCGAGCGCGCCGGTGCACATCGGTCGCGACGCTGGATGTGCCGTCCGCATTCGGCATTGGCGCGTAGCCAAACGTCACGCGAGCATTGTCGTCATCGGCGACACGCTGGCCCTCGAGGATCATGGTTCGCTGATGGGCACCGCAGTCAACAATCGACGCATTGCCACGCATGCACCTTTGCTTGCCACAGATCGTGTCGTGATCGGTCCCTGCCTGATGCAGATGCGTGCCACCGGAGGTGCACAGGTCGGCACGGAGAGCCACCCCCTGCACGGCCGATCGAGCCAGTCGTCAATGTCACGCAACGCGAGCGCGCCGCCCAACAGCACTGCGAACGTCGCCGTAGATATCACGGTGGAACCCGACGACGCTGCCATTGCAGCGGAATCTGGCGACGCGACGATCGCCTTGGCATCCGGCGACGTGGATATCGCGTTCGCACGTCGTGAAATGGATATCGCGGTAGCAGGTTGCGGCGCCGATCGCGCAGCAGAAGCCGGCAGCGCGGAGATCTCAGTCAAAGCCAGCGGCGCGGCAACCAATGTATTCGGCAACGCAGTAGCCCACGATGTGTGCGTAAGTCGGTCGCTTCTCGACGATCAATCGATCGCTTCTGGCGTGACCGTCGATCGCCTTGATGAGGCTGACCTTGCTGCACAGTGTTCGGTGACTCGTCATGCGCCGCGGAACGCAGAGGAAAGCCTCATGACCCCGCACGCCAAGACGGCTCCGCTCGATTCTGCCGCACGACGGGCGCAGGATGCGCGCGACCGATCTGCTCACGATGCATTGCTGCAAGCGCTCGATCTGCGCCGCCACGATGTGGCCGCGATGAGTGACGCCACACTCAGGCATGTCGCCGGCGATCTGCTGATGCAGATCCTGGACGAAGATCGTGGGGCTTGCGCTCAGGAGAAGCAGGCACGGTGTCGACGTGTGCTGGACGAAGTTGTGGGGCTCGGGCCGCTCGAGTCATTGCTCGAAGACGACGGCATTTCCGAGATCATGATCAACCGCTACGATGATATCTATGTCGAGCGGGCAGGGCGTTTGCATGCCGCGGCCCTCCGATTTACTTCCGAGCAGGCGCTGCGCAGGATTATCGATCGCATCGTGTCGCGTGTGGGGCGACGCGTCGATGAAAGCATGCCGATGGTCGACGCGCGTCTTTCGGATGGATCGCGTGTCAATGCGGTACTGCCACCCATCGCCTTGAATGGCGCGGCGCTCACGATTCGCAAGTTCATGCGGAGCAGGCTGGGCATGTCCGATCTCGTTCGCACCGGTGCGATGAGTACGGCAATGGCGGCCTTCCTGCAACGTTGTGTCGAGCATCGCGCCAGCATTGTGATTGCGGGTGGCACCGGGTCGGGAAAGACAACTCTGCTCAATATTCTGGCCGACGCGATTCCGCCGGATGAGCGGATCGTGACGATTGAGGATTCGGCGGAGCTGAGGTTGCGTCATATGCATTTGGTGGCACTTGAAGCGCGCCCGCCGAATGTGGAAGGTCGCGGGTTGATCACGATCCGCGATCTCGTACGCAATGCACTGCGCATGCGTCCGGACCGGATCGTCGTGGGCGAATGCCGCGGCGCGGAGGCATTCGATATGTTGGCCGCCATGAACACCGGACACGAGGGGTCGATGACGACGCTGCATGCCAATACACCGCGCGATGCGCTTGCGCGATTGGAAACCATGATCATGATGGCGAACATGGGGCTTCCGCTTTCGGTTGTACGTGAGCACGTCGTATCGAGCGTCGATCTGATCGTGCAGCAGCGTCGACTGGCCAATGGTCGGCGCGTGGTCACCGAGATCGTTGAACTCACCGGCATGGAGAGCGGCTGCATTCAGTCGCAGTCGCTCTTTCGATTCTCTGCGGCAAGCGACGGCTTCGCATGGGGCGGGGTGCTGCCCGGGATCGTTCAGCGTTGGCGCGACGAGGGGCATGTGATCGATACCGCAATGTTCTTTTCCAGCACGGACAGCATGCGAGGGATGCCGTGATCTGGCTCGCGACGATCGGCGCGATGATCGCGGCAGGCTTGACGCTGTTTCTCCTGCATGCGGGTTTTCTGGCGGCGATGAAGCGCTATCGCGACGTCTACACACAGGATGCGAGTGTGCGACTTGGGGAATTGTTCTTGTTCGTGGATCCAGTGCATCTATGGACGGGCGCGGTCTTGCTCTGCGCGGTGGTTGGCGTGGTGATGTACGGAGTGTTGGACAACGCGCCGCTGGCTGCGTTGATGGCGCTGGGCGTGGCACGCATCCCTGTATGGTGGGTCAAGTATCTGCGTCGACGCCGCCTTGCACATTTCGATCACCAGCTACCCGTGACGTTGGTCACACTGGCGGCTGCGCTTCGGGCAGGGGCCAGTGTGCCAGTCGCGTTCACGCATGTCGTGGCGCACGCCGAGCCACCGCTGTCACAAGAGTTCGGATTGATGCTTCGCGAACAGCGCATGGGGCGATCGTTCGATGACGCGCTGGCGGCACTTTGTACACGCATGCCGTCATCCTCCACGGCGCTGGTTGCTTCGGCGCTTGGCATTGCGGCGCAAACCGGCGGCAATCTCGCCGAAACACTCGATCGCATTGCCGCCAGCTTGACGGCTCAGCAGCGGCTTCGCGCACGTGTGCAAGCGCTCACGGCGCAGGGCAAACTGCAGGCATGGATCGTGGGTTCCTTGCCCCTCGCGCTTGGTGTGGCGCTCACGGCCCTCGACCCGCACGGCATGCAGCCGCTCTGGTACACGCCAATGGGATGGGCCACGCTTGCGATCATTGCCGGTCTTGAGACGGCCGGCGTGCTGATGATTCGGCGCATTGTCAGGATCGATGTATGACTGACGATGCTGATGGGTCGCTCGCAATGTGGCTTGCGATGCTTGGCGGTGGTTGCTGCGCGATGTTGCTGGTGTTGATCCTGGCGCGTCCAGTGGCGGCAGGGCCTGCCGATGCCGCAACACCAGGCGTGCTCGGACGACAACCGTTGCCGTGGCTGTGGCGTCTGGCGTGGCCATGGCTGGTCATTCTGGCGCCGGTGTGCCTCCGCTTCGTCTCCTGGCGCGTTCGTCAACGGCTCGACGACAGCCGCGTGCAGGCCGATCTTCCTGCGGCATGTTCGGTCGGCCACGTGTGCGCGGGGGCATGGATGATGGCGGTCGTCGCCGCGGTCAGCGTATGGCTTGTCGATAGTCAGATACAGGTGCTGACAGCGCCCTCGCGATTGGCATTGAGTGGGCTGGCAGCGCTCGCCGCCAGCCGATGGCCGCTGCAGTGGCTCAACCGGCGTGCGCGTGAGCGTACGGCAGCGATCGAACGCGCGTTGCCGTTTTATCTCGACATCACCGTGTTGTGCGTTGAGGGTGGCTTGAGCCTGCATGGCGCTCTGGTGCAGGCCGCGCAGCATGGCCCCGTGGGACCGCTGCGCGCGGAGCTTGCGCGCGCCTTGCTCGATATTCGAGCGGGCGGGAGTCGAATGCAGGCGCTTGGCGAGATGGCGCGGCGAGCCCACTCGCCGGCGTTGCGCGCATGGGTCGGCGCGCTGGCACAAGCGGAATCGCTGGGATTGCCGCTTGGTACCACGTTGCGCGCGCAAGCCGAGCAGCGACGTGCCGACCAGTACCAGCGAGCCGAACGTCTGGCCCAGGAGGCGCCGGTCAAAATGCTCTTGCCGCTGGCAGTGTGCATCTTCCCCTGCACGTTTCTGATGATTGGCTTTCCGCTGGCCGTGTCGATTCTAGGTCTGGAATAGATCCGCAGCCTGGCATACCTTCATGCATCCTTCAATCCCGCCATGCCGGCGACGCTACGGTTTCGTTGTCCTCGAGACGCCCTGGAAACGCCTGCGTGGTTTGCTGGGCCGGCGATCCCTCCTGCCGGGCGCAGGGGTGATTCTGACGCCATGCCGAAGTGTGCACACTTGCGGCATGCGTATGCCGATCGACATCGTATTCGTCGACGCAGCGCTGCGCGTGACGCGAGTGGTGCGCGGACTCGTACCCTGGCAGGCAAGCGGATGTTGCCGGGCCCGCCATGTGGTCGAAATGGCGGCCGGGGCCGCGCCCATTACCGTTGCCGAATGGCACGAATGGCACATTGCGTTTCGGCGTGCGTTGCACGGGACGGGTATGCTGGTTCCCTCAACACAGGCAGGAGATCCGCTCGATGACGAACTTACGTAATGGTGTGCTGGCGCTCATTGCTGCCGGGCTGACGCTAACCGGTGCGACGGCCACGGCCAGCACCACGAAGGAATGGCAGGCCGCAACGGCCCAGGCTCAGGCGGCATGTGGCAAAGCAAGCGGTCTGCGCGACGTGAAAGTGGTGGGTGAGCCTGCGATCTTCGACGACACGTCGCCGCTGACCGCCGTGCTGGTCAGGGGGACATATCCGCAAGCGCATATGAAGGGGCAGGCGGGCACGATGCTGTGCCTCTATGATCGCAAAACGCGCCGCGCACGGGCTGTGGAGTGGGCACCGCCCACACCCTGAGCGCGCCAAGCGCTGGTGTGACGCCCGGTGTCACACCGGCTGTTCGGTCGCGCCTCGCGGATACTCGCCACCGCCGAATACCGAAGTGTAAGCCGGGTAAAAGCTGCAGTACATCACGCCGGCAGCGGCAATCGTAAATGGCATCTTCAGCGTGCTGGCAAAGGTAAGCGGCACCCCGGCAAACACCAATACCCCGGTGATCAGATCCAGACCCATGAAAACGGCCAACCAGGCAAAGCCATAAACCAGGAATGCCCATTTGTTGCGCCAGCAGGCGATACCGGAGAAGAACAGCGCCTGAACCATTTTGGTGCCGTGCCACGCTTTGAGCGCCGGCGCGTGCCAGAAGAGGGCGGCAATGATCAGGTAGAGCACCGCGAAGATCGCCAGCGGCACGCGCGCGGCCTCGAGAAACGGTACGAGACTGTCCGTGACCGACGCGGCCCGCAGCCCTTCGACCAGGTCGCGGGTGAACGGGAGAAACGAAGCCAGGCCCGCAATCAGTGCAGCGCTCGCGTAGGCGATGCCCATCAAGAACATCCGTTTGAATACCCCCGGTTGCTTGAGCGGCTTGATCCACATGGACGGCAGCATCACGCGATCTGCCTCGACATGCTTGCAGGCCGACAGGGTCATCAGCGTGATGGTCGGCATGAGCAGCAGGGCGATCAGCGGACCGAACGGCGGCGTATTGAGCGCGATGCTGAGGAGGAGGCTGATGGCCATGGCCCAGGTGAACATGGCTAGCGGCTGCTTGCGAAACAGGCGAAAACCATCGAGCACCCAGTGCCAGCCGGCGGTAGCGGGAAGAGAAGCAGCTTGCATGAACGTCGGTCTAGGCTTGTATGTCGAGGGTTGACGGCGGAAGTACGGGAACCGCTATATTAGGGCAGTGGCGGCGGCGCTACATTTCGGCGCAGTGCTAAGAGCCGTTCGAAGTGGCGTGGATCGTGCGGTTTGAGCGTTTCCGCCTGTCGGGGAATGAAATAGTCGTACAGCCGGGACACCCAGAAACGCAACGCTGCGGCCCGCAGCATCGTGGACCAGGCGCGCCGTTCGGCGTCCGTGAACGGGCGCAACTGCGCGTAGGCCGCAAGCCAGGCCTCGACGCGCGGCGCGTCGAGGGCGCCGGTCGCGCGATCGATGCACCAATCGTTTACGGCCACGGCCACGTCGAACAGCCAATGATCGCAACCCGCGAAATAGAAATCGATGACCCCGCCCAATTGGGGCGACTCGAATGTACCGTCGAAAAGAACGTTGTCGCGGAAAAAGTCGCAGTGAGCAGGACCCACCGGCAGCGCTTGCCAGTCGTCGCCCGCGGCGGCCTGCGACTGCGTGCGAAGCTCGTCGCTCAGCATGTTGGCCTGTGTAGCATCCAGGAAGGGCATCACTTTGGGCCCGGTTTCGAGCCACCACGACAGTCCTCGCAGATTGGGCTGCGATAGCGGAAAGTCCTGCGCGGCATTGTGGATACGGGCCATCGCCCGGCCTGCCAGGGCGCAATGGGCCACGCCGGGCGCTGGTTCGTAACCCCCATTCAAGCGCTGCACGATCGCAGTGGGCTTGCCATGTACCGTGGTGATCCGCGTGCCGTCGCGCAGGGTTTGCGGCTGCGGCACTTGGGCATCGCGCACCGACAAGTGATGCATCAACTCGATATAGAAGGGCAGTTGTTCGTGAGTCAACACCTCGAACAGCGTCAGCACGAACTCGCCTTGAGTGGTGGCGAGAAAGAAATTGGTGTTTTCGATGCCCGCCGTAATGCCTCTTAAGGAGACAAACTCGCCGAGGTTGTAGTGCTTGAGCAACGCGCGAGCGTCGTCGTCGGTAACGGAAGTGAAGACGGCCATGAAAGCAGAAGCGGTAAGTTGAGGAACAGCCGGGAAGTCCCACGACCGACCCGCATTTTAGACCAGTGATCGCCTCCTCCGGCGCGAATTACTCAAGCGAGCGGCTCGGTCAGGATAAAATCGCGTTATTCCACCCGTTCTCCGGAATTCTCTTGGCTCCTCATGACTGGCAGCTTTGCGCTGCGCCGATGATCGACGTGACCGATCGTCACTGCCGATACTTTCACCGCCTGCTGGCGCCGCGTGCCCGTCTCTACACCGAGATGATCACGACCGGCGCGCTGATGCACGGCAATGTTCCCCGCCATCTCGACTTTGACGAGGCGGAGCATCCCGTCGCCTTGCAGTTGGGCGGCAGCGAGCCCGATGCGCTGGCGGCCGCCGCCAAACTTGGTGCAGAGTGGGGTTACGACGAGATCAATCTCAACTGCGGGTGTCCTTCGGAGCGCGTGCAGCGGGGCGCATTCGGCGCATGCCTGATGGCCGAGCCGCAACTGGTGGCCGATTGCATCAAGGCGATGCAGGATGCCGTCTCGGTGCCCGTGACGGTCAAGCATCGCCTTGGCCTCGATTACGACGACCGATATGCGTTCGTGCGTGATTTCGTCGGCACCCTTTACGATGCCGGCTGCCGCGTTTTCGTCGTTCATGCGCGCAACGCCGTGCTCAAAGGACTATCGCCCAAGGACAACCGGGATATCCCGCCCTTGCGCTACGACGCGGTGCGACAGCTCAAGCGCGATTTTCCCGATGCCACGATCGTCTTGAACGGCGGTCTGGCGACGGCCGCACAAGCGCTCGAGGCCGGACGCGGGCTGGATGGCGTGATGCTGGGGCGTGCCGCCTGGCACAGCCCGCGCGTGTTGTCGGAAGTATCGATGGCCTTGTGGCCGCAGACCCGGTTGCCCAGCGACGCACGGGTAATCGATGCGATGACCGCGTATGCGGAGCAGCAACTTTCGAAGGGTGTGCCGTTGCGCGCCATCACGCGGCCCATGCTCGGGTTGGTGACGGGGCAATCGGGGGCACGGCGCTGGCGCCGCGTGTTATCGGACCCTGCGCAGTTGGCCAAGGGTGTTCAGGTGTTCTATGACGCCTGGCGCGCCCTCGATGCCGGAGGGCGGCACGCGGTTGACGCTCTGGATGACGAACACAACGAGACCGTGCTGCAGGGCGACGACGGCTATTGCGCCGAGGCGCCCCTTTCTCAGGCGGCCGAGTCGGTTGGCCAGTCTCGGATATAGGCTTTCAGCATCGAATTTTCGAATTGCTGAGCAGCCACGATGGCCTGCGCCATGTCATAGAACGAGATGACGCCCATCAGCATGGGGCCGTCCATCACCGGCATATAGCGCGCATGCTTTTCGAGCATCAAGCGCTGCACTTCGTCGGCGCTGGTGTTGGGCGAGACGCTTACCGGCGCGTCGTCCATGATGGCGCGTATCGTGGTGTCACCCACCACGCCGCCATTTTTGTCCAGCGCGCGGATGATTTCGCGAAAAGTCAGCATGCCCGCCAGCATGCCCGACTCCATGATGACCAGCGAACCGATATCCTGCTCGCTCATGGTTTGGATGGCGCCGGCCACCGATGCGTCAGGACTCGCCGTATACAGCGTATCGCCTTTGACGCGCAGAATTTCGCTAACTTTTAACATGGTCTCTCTCCCGCTCCGCGGTCACACCCTCATCCTGCCGGGCCGTCGCGTCGGTGAGGCGCAAGGGCGCTTCATCCGGTGCATCGTCGGTCGCAATCAACTGCGCTAGTGTAACGTCGGTCTGCCCCGAAAGCGCGGCCTGCGCCAGCCTGACGGCACTGGGATCTTCCAGAATGCGCTTCTGGCGCCGATCCAGCAATAGCGCATCGAAGAGCGGCGCGAGCGACGTCTTGTGGGGATCGCAGGCGAGAATCCAGCGGTTGTCTTGCGTACGCGCAACGAGGTTGTATGACTCGAGTGTTTCCATCACGCGATTCAACTCGTCGTAATGCAGCCGCAGGTCGCGCGCAAGTTGATCGATGCCGCGATCGGGCATGGCGGTTCCCTGGGCCTCGTACAGCAAGCGCAACGCGCCCAGGCCATCGATGAGTGCCGCACCCGGATGGCGATCGACATCCCAGCGGCCCAGCCGAATCAGCGGCAGGCTTGCCGCGATCGTGGCGCCAAGCAGGATAGCCAACCAGGAGAGGTAAATCCACAACAGGAAAATCGGCAGGGTGGCGAATGCGCCGTAGATCACGGTGTACGTGGGAAAGCGGGTAACGTAGTAAGCAAATCCCGATTTCATGATTTCCAGCACGATTGCGGTGCCGAATCCCCCCGCCAGGGCATCGCGCCAGTACACACGCCGGTTGGGCACCAGCACGAACAGGGCGGCAAAGCCGAGTCCGGTCAGCAGCACGGGCACGGCCGAGATCGCGAGCTGGAGCGGTCCGGGAACGTCGCGCACCAGTCCCATGGATTCGCGCGCAAGGTACGAGGTGGCCCACAGACTGCCGCCCGCCACGACGGGGCCCAATGTGACGATCGCCCAATAGACCAACGCGCGTTGCGGCAACGGCCGTTGCCGCGTGACATGCCAGATATCGTTGAACGTCTGATCGATCGTCATGATCAACAGGATCGATGTGACCAACAGAAAGCCGCCGCCGATCGCCGTCAGCCGCGATGCCTGACGCGCGAACTGGTTGAGGTACTCCATGATGTTTTCCGACACGGTCGGTGGCATCAGGCTGTTGGTGAGGAAGTCCTCCAGCGCCAGGCGAAATTCCTGAAACACTGGAAACGCTGTGAACAGCGACAGCACGACGGCCAGCATGGGCACGATCGCGAGCACTGTCGTGAACGTGAGGCTCGCAGCCACCTGAATCAGTTTTTGTTCTTCGGCCTGCGCGCCCGCAAAGCGTAAAACCTTGAGCACCCGCGCAGCCCACGAGGCGCGCACTTCGTCGGGTTTGCGACCGGGGTCCCCACCAGCGGTCGCTTGCTCTGCTAAATCGTTCATCGGGTGATAATAGCAGCATGCAAACTGAACTCAACCCGGTGTTGCGCGTCGTCGCGGCCGCTTCGCTTTTTGCGTTGATCGTCCTCTGCGTGGCCTGGGAGTCCGTGGTCGCGCCGATCCGTCCCGGCGGGTCGTTGCTGATCCTGAAAGCGTTGCCATTGGCCTTCGCCGTGCGCGGTGTTGCCCGCGGCAACCTGTACACCTATCAGTGGGCCTGCATGCTGGCGTTGCTGTATCTGATGGAAGGCGTGGTGCGCGCCATGTCCGATCCCGGCACGATGTCGGTGATGATGGCTTGGGGCGAGATCGTGCTTTCCAGCGTATTTTTTCTTTCTGCGATTTTTTATGTCCGGCCCGCCAAGCGTGCCGCGCGATTGGCGCGTCGGGCCGGCCAAACTGGAGCCCGCCATGGATAAGTTGAACGATCGCCTCGACGCGATTGCCCCATGCAATGGCTTTGCCGCCTTGTCCAACGCGTTCTACAGTCGGGTGCCGACGCGTCCGGTGAGCGCACCCACGCTTGTGCACGTCAATCCCGAGGTCGCCGCACTTATCGGACTGAGCCCAGCAGCGCTGGCTTCCGAGGCGTTTTTGGATGTGGTGTCCGGTCGTACGCCCTGGCCGGGGGGCGACACGTTGGCCGCCGTTTACAGCGGTCATCAGTTTGGGGTTTGGGCGGGTCAACTCGGAGACGGTCGTGCGCATCTGCTGGCGGAAGTTGCAGGTGCTCAAGGCAGTTGGGAGATCCAACTCAAAGGCGCAGGCATGACCCCGTACTCCAGGATGGGCGATGGCCGCGCGGTGTTGCGATCGTCGATCCGCGAGTATCTGGCCAGCGAGGCCATGCACGGCCTCGGCATTCCCACCACGCGCGCCCTGGCGCTGGTGTCGTCGCCGGACCCGGTGGTGCGTGAAACGGTCGAAACCGCCGCCGTGGTGACGCGACTGGCACCCAGCTTCGTGCGCTTTGGCTCCTTCGAGCATTGGGCCGCCGCCCGCGATACGGAGCGGCTGCGCGAGCTGCTGGTTTACGTGGCGACCCGCTATTACCCGGAACGCTGCGTCTATATATCAGGCGAACTCGACGTCGTGCAGACAACACTTGGTGTATTTGCCGAGGTCACCGCACGCACGGCGAAATTGATGGCCGATTGGCAATCTGTCGGGTTCTGCCACGGCGTGATGAATACCGACAATATGTCGATCCTCGGTCTCACCTTGGATTACGGCCCTTACGGCTTTATGGATGCCTTCAACATGGGCCATATCTGCAATCACACCGATACGCAGGGACGGTATGCCTGGAACCGCCAGCCGTCGGTGGGCCTGTGGAATCTCTATCGGCTGGCAGGCGCGTTGCATCCGCTGTTGCCCGATGCCGACGGGTTGCGGGCCGTGCTCGAAACCTACGAAGGTCAGTTCACAACGACTTTTCACGCAAAGATGGGGCGAAAGATCGGGCTCGAAGACTTCGGCGGTGAAGAGGACGAGGCGCTGCTCGAAGCACTGCTGCAACTGATGCATCGTGATCGTGCAGACTTCACGCTTACATTTCGGTCACTCTCTGAAGCGGTTGCCGGCAATCCAGCAGCTTTCAAGGACTTGTTTGTCGACCGTGTAACGGCCGCCGAGTGGCTTTCGCGTCTGGAAGGGCGGCTGCGACGCGTCGGCAAAACATCTGTGGAAACGGCACAACAGTTGGACGCCGTCAATCCGTTGTACGTGTTACGCAATCATTTGGCTGAGGGAGCCATCAAAGCCGCACAAACGGGTGACTTCCACGAGCTGGATCAATTGTTTAAGCTTCTAAGAAGTCCATTTCAGCCCGTTTCAGGTGCTGAACGGTTTGCCGCAATACCGCCGGATTGGGCGCATGATATTGAAGTGAGCTGTTCTTCTTAAGTTGGCCCGCGAACTGCCGTAATAATAAAGTCTGCAAAGGTGCGTAATAGTTTCATATTCCGGAAGCAATTTGTTATAGTTTGGTACGCTTTCGGGTGTTTTCCCTAGTGTCGATGATAAGCTGTTAACAGTTCGGAAATCCGGACTGCCATCGCGCACGCTGCAGAATCTATTGGCACGCGCGGGGACGAAAACAGGAGTATCGGATCGTGCATGCGCAGCATAAAGAAGGTGTATTGAGCATCGGACTGCTGGAAGACGATGTCGATTTCCGCACGGAGCTCGAACTCGGTCTCGGTGGTTACGGTTTTGAGGTGGCATTCACGTCTGGTGATTCCGCCCAGTTCTTGCGGCTGTTCGAGACGGATCCGGTCGATATCGTGATCCTCGACGCGAACGTATCTGGCGACGACGGCTTTTCCGTCGCTACCCGATTGCGCGCATTGCATACAGTCGGCATCGTGATGCTCACCGGCCGCACAGCGCTGGAGGACCGCGTCCGTGGCCTCGAGGGTGGGGCCGACATCTATATGACCAAGCCCGTCGACCTGCTCGAATTGAGTTCGGTGATTCGCAGTCTCGCGCGCCGCATGCGCCTGAGTCGCGTGGCAGCCGAGCAGCCCGTGGTCGTGGAGGAGCGCGCGCCGCGAACGGTCGTCAGCAGCCAGGTGTGGTCGCTCCAGGAAGGCGGCTGGATTCTGGTCGATCCGGTCGGACTGTCGTTGCACCTGAGCGCGCAGGAACGCACGTTTCTCACGGCGCTCATCAACGCCAGCGGCTCGGTCGTCAGTCGTCAACGCTTGTCCGAATTGTTCAGCCCTGAAAATCCCAGCGATTTCGAGCTGCGGCGGATCGATGTGCTGGTCAGCCGCCTTCGTACGAAGGCGCAATCGAGCGGCATCAAGCTACCGGTGCTTTCCGTGCGCGGACAAGGCTACGTGTTCGCGGGGTAACGGACCGTTTTCAAGATATCGGCAGATGACGCGATTGCGTCCCAGCCGCTTGGCTTGATACAACGCTTCGTCTGCATAGCCGATCAGTGTTTCGCGATCTTCACGCAGACCCGCGGGGATGTATACCGCACCAACACTTACCGTTGCGACCTTGAAGGGCGACAGGATGTGCTCGTGCTTGAGGTCTTCCACGTTGCGGCGTATTTTCTCCGCCACGTGGAGCATCCCAGCCGCGTCGGTTTCAGGCAGCAACACGATGAACTCCTCGCCGCCGTACCGGCCCACCAGATCGCCGGGTCTGAGCAAAGAGCGCATGATCTGATCGGAGATGCGCGTCAGGCAGAGATCGCCTGCCTGGTGCCCATAGTGGTCGTTGAGCGGCTTGAAGTGATCGGCGTCTACCAACAGCAGGCAAATGGGACGCGACGTGCGCAATGCGCGGGAATACTCACGATCGAACGCCATCAACAGGTGACGGCGATTGAAAAGACCGGTGAGGCTATCGATTGACGCCTGCTCGGCGAGCTTGGCGTTCGCCAGGGCTTGCGCAATTTCGACTGTTTTTCGCTGAGTGATGTCGCGCGCCTTGGACAGCAAGCTCGGCTGACCCGTCGAAGGATGCATCACCTGTGTGGTGTAAGACTCCATCCAGATCCATTGGCCGTCCTTGTGCTTGAATCGGTTTTCGTGGATGACGGGCACGTTGGGCGCCATTGCCGTCGTATCGTCATCCGAGCGGAGCAGCATCAGATCATCGGGATGCACCAAGTCCTGCCACCGCCTGTCCTTCAGATCGTCAGGCGTCCATCCCAGTACGTTCTCTATCGAGGGCGAGACAAACTGCCAATGGCCGGTCGCGGTGGTAAGCGCCACGATATCGGACGACTGATGCGCAATGGTTTCATACAGGTCGAAGTGCGCGCGCAGGGCCTGATTACGCAGAAGCAACTCGCGAGTGCGTTTGCGCTCTCGCAGGAACAGTCCTACGAGTACGACGAGTGCACCCAGAAGGATGGCGATCGCGGCAATCATCATGCTTTGCCTTCGTCGACACACGGGAGTGTGATGATGAATTGGGAGCCGCGCCCCGGGGTACTGTCAACACTCAATGTGCCACCTTGGTGCGTGCAAATGCGGCGCGCGAGATACAGGCCGATGCCCATGCCCGTAATTTCGCGATGCGACGCTCGACGAAACTGCGACTCGAAAATGCGTGCCTGATCCTCGGCGCCGATGCCGGGCCCGCGATCCACTACCGCCAGCATGGCCTGGCACACACCTTCTTCGCGAACGAGAGTGCAGCGAACGACGATCGGCTGATTGGCGGGCGAATACTTTATTGCGTTGTGGATCAGATTGCGCAGCACGACGGCGGTCAACGGACGATCGCACCACGCCACGACGGGGCCAACCGCCTCGACGATCAGTGCGTGCGCCGCGTCGGGCTGCAAATTGGCGACGACGTCGGAAGCCAACTGCGAAAGATCAACCTGTTGCTTCAGGGATCGAAATTGTGTTTCGGCCAGACGGTCAGGACTCAGGAACTGTTCGAGCAATTCGGTGACGCGCGTGATGGACCGGCGAATCCGCGCAAGACGGCTATCGACCATCTCGCCGCTTCCCAGAAGAATCATCTCGAGCGACTGCGTGGCAGCGCTGATCGTGGAGACGGGTACACGCAGCTCGTGCGACATCAGTGCATTCATCTGACGCTGCATCTCCAATGCGCTGGTCAACTCGGCGAGGGTATCCGTCAGCCGCTGTTCGACTTGCGCGGCGTTGCCGGTCAGCGGTGGCATGTCGGGTGCGTCGATCGGCACAGCCGCGCCGACCGTAGGCGCAGGGGGCAGTGCACCTTTGTTCCGGCCATTTACGGCCGCGGCGGAATACGTCGCGCCGGTGTAGGCGAGAACCGCTCCAGCGAAGAAGAGCACGCGTGCGATCGAACCTGTCAGCCAGATGGGATTGGGTGCCGCATTGCCCTGCATCATGTCCCACATCGGCCAGATCATCAGCGACGTGACGAAAAAGCCAAGGCCCAACGAGAGCGGTGCCAGGCGGAATCCCTCAGGCGCCCTCAGAAAGGCGAGGGCGCTGGCAACCACCAGCAGGATGCCGATCAACGCACAGCCGACCATGATGAAGCCATGCATCGAGGCGATCGAATACCCGAACAGCAGATAGGTCGCCAACGCCGCAAGGATCCACATCCCGATGCGATAGAGCCGGGCGATGGCACCCGACGAGTCATACCCGAGAATGATGGGCACCACGTAAAGCGTGAGTGCGTAGCTGATTGCGGTGGCGGCCTGGCCCGCAGCGGGGAAGGTCAGCATCAACGGGTGGGGGCCCCACGAGGGACTGCCGAAGTACAACCACAGACGGCCCATTTCGAACACCACGAATGCCATGGCGACGAGATGAATCCGTTGCTTGCCGCGATGCCAGAAATACGCGATGAAAAACATGATCGGCACCAGGACACCGGCAAGAATCGCCGAGTCGAAGACCTGTGACATCACGTTCGAAGTCATGTGATCGAGGCGTTCGCAACACCAGGGCCACGCATGACGCGTACACCCAGAGCGGTCAGAATCTGCTGCGTTTCCCGGTCGGGGACGTCCTCCGCGTACACCTCGATTCCCAATGGTTTGGCGGTTTCTATCACCGATGCGGTCAGCAATTGGCTACCTGGACTTTGCGTCATCGTGCTCACGAATCCGCCGCCGATCTTCAAGTAGCTCAACGGCAGGGTATGCAACTGCGTCAACGCACCAAACTGTTGCGCCAGGCGGCGCAGACCGATTCGCACACCGTGCTTCTGCGCGTCGGTCGCAAGGCGGCACACGAGGTCGTGCTGTTCCACCAGGCCATGTGCGTCCACTTCCAGAAAGAGACGTTCCGTCAATTCAGGGCGGTCGGCCAGCATGGCATCCAGACGCTCGAGAAAGCGAGGCTGCGCCAACGAAGGCAGTGACAAGCGAACCGTGAGCGATGTCGCAGGGTTGGACACCAGCCAATCCAATCCCAGGCGCACCGCCTGGATATCGCATTCGGCGGCAAGACCGAGGCGCACGGCCGGTGGAATGAAAAGCGTCGCCGGAATCGGCTCTGGCGACCCGTCGCTATGCAGAACCAGTGTCGCTTCTTCGCGCACCGTTACACCATCGATCGAACGAATCGGCTCGGTCGTCAACGAAAAGCGGTGTTGTTCAAGTGCCGTCAGGATGGCATCCTTCCACGCGTACTCGCCCGTGCCCGGCCGAACGTGGAACACATCCTGCGTAATGATGATGGCGTCCTCACCGGCGCTTTCAGACTGCATCAATGCGTGATCGAGCTCGGCAAGCACGTTGCCGGCGGATTGTTCTGGCGTGAAATCCGCAACGGCCAGCGCCCAGCGGCAAAGTGCCCCTTCGCCCACCGGAATCCGCGCCGATCGCAGTTCGAGGCGGATGCGCTCGGCAATCATCGTGGCTTGCGGGGCTTCTGTACCCGGCAAAAGCACGGCGAAGTCGGAACCGTTAAGGCGAGCCAGCACATGCTGTCCGGCATTCAACCACTGCAGCAGCTTCGTGGTCCGTTCGCCTACGGAGCGCAGCCACTGGTCGGTAAAGTCGCGCGGCATGTGCCGATTGATCGCCGCCAGATCGCGTTGACGGAACAAGATCAAGTGGCCGCGGCCTTGGTGATTGCCTCCGCCTGGGGCCAGCGCGCGCCGAAATTCGTTGACGAAATACTTGCGGTTCGCCAGTCCGGTGACCGGGTCGCGGTTCAGTTCAAGCGTAAGCAGTTCGATCTTGGCGCTGTGTTCGACTGCAGTTGCCTTGATGACATCCCGCGTTTCGTTCACGGCCTCGGCAACCGCCGAAAATTCGCGCACACGGGGGCGCGCCTCACCCTGGAAGCCGCCCGTGCCCAGCGCGCGCACCTGCTCGCTCACCTCGCGCAAGAGACGCAGCTCGAGCCATCGCACCAGCGCCACCGCGAACAATGCCCAGAGCAGGCCGGCGATGATGGCCAGCATGACCAGGCGCAGACTGTTTCGCCATAAGGTTTCCAAAGCGTAGGCTGCGTTCGCAACCAGGGTCACCGAGCCCAGTTGCGTCCATCCATCGGACACGCCGCGCGTGGCGGCCTGAACGCTGACCGGCACCAATTGACGGAACCATGCGGGGGTGTTGACCTGGATGTCGGTATTGCGGCGCTCGATCAGCGGGCGGCCTTGCGGATCGTCGAGACGCACCAATTCGAAGTGGCCGCTGTCGAAGATCGCGGAGATCAGCAACTCCTGAGTAACCGGGTTGTTGTTGGCCGGTTGAGACAGGGTGAGCGCCAGCGAGGTGGCGCCGTCTTCACTTTGCACCTTCAACTGATCATTCAGATAACTGCGCGCCGAGGTGACGCTCAGGACGAGCGTACCCAACAGCACGATGCCAATCGCCAGAGTAACGCTGATGAGCAGTTGACGAAGTATGGACATAATCGGTGTATCCCAAGCCTACGGCTTGAATCCTTCCTGTTGCATGCGCGCGAGTAAATCCTGCCAACGACTGACCCGATCGACCGGCGCGGTCGCCGCGCCCGCGACGTATACGCCTTCGGCATTAAAGCTAAAGACTGGAGTAAGGTCAGGCCGACGGTTTGCCGGCAGAATTTCCTTGTTCAAACTATCCAGCACCAAGGGCACAGCGGACGGGGTGGCGTAATAGCCCAGCACCATATGTGCAATGCCGTTCGGCGAGCCGTCGTTTAATTTCGCACGCACGTAAATAAATCTAAGTTTGGCACTATCGACCCCCATGCGGACCAACGAAAAGTATTTGCCAATGGCAAAATCCTCGCAGTCGCCTGCGCCGCGGGCAAGCGACTCCAGAGGCGTTGCCCAATAATCGACTTGGCCCCACACAGCAAGGTCTTCCGCTTCGCGAACGCGCTGGTTCCAGAACCGATTCACCAGAGTCAATTTTTCGCCCTCAGCCGCATTGGCATGCTGCTGCATGAGGCGTAGCCAATCCGCCACCACGCTCGCTGCGCGCGGCCCATATCGGGTAACGGCGGTTCGCTCCAGCTGGCCGGTGTCGATTTCGAGCGCGTTGGAGCTCGAAATAAGCAGTGCCAGGACTTGAAGCGTGACGCCGACCAGAAAAATCGAAACGATGCGATGGCGGCGTAGGCGCATGAAACATAGTGTAATTCAAAAGTAATACAAGTTAACTATACAGTTACGTTAATCACAATTGAATACAGGTCGTTTTAGCGTCGTTGCGCGCCGGCCTCAAATGCGAGTCCGGCGCTGTAAGCAAAAAACTTGCCGATGGCTTAGTGATCCGTTTGCAGTTTTCCTTTCTGAAGCAGGTCGTTGATGATTTGCTGATTGGTCAACGCGTTGCTGTTGGTCAAGTCGACGTTTTCCAGCACGATTTTCTGATCCACCTGGGTCGCCACGTTGCCCGATGTACTCACATCGATGACGGTATTCGCGCCATCCTTCTTGATGTTCAAGTACTGGGTGAGGTTGCCATCGTTCTCGCCGACCAAAAGATCCTTCAAATCCAGCACGTCGCCGCCCGCGGCAACGGTCGCTGTGGAGAAGTCTTTGATCGTGTCCACGGCCGGGGCGCTCTTCGTTCCCTGGTCATTGAGCTCCCACTTGAAGGTATCGCTGCCCGTCCCGCCATAAAGGATGTCGTCGCCCTTGCCACCGATCAAGGTGTCGCGGCCTTCATTGCCGTACAGCACATCGTTACCTTCTCCGCCCTTGAGGGTGTCGGCACCAGTGCCGCCGTACAACATATCGTTACCGGCGCCACCGTCGATGATGTCATCGCCACTGCCGCCGTAGATCGTGTCGTCCCCGAGGCCGCCAGTGATGACATCCTTGCCGTCCGTGCCCTGAATGATGTCGTTGGCTTCCGAACCCGTCAGTTCCTGACCGGTGCGGATCGAGTATGTGCCGTCATCGTTTTGAACGATGTCCTGCAACGCGGAGAGATTTGGCGCGCCGCTGCTCGAGAACATGGGGATGTTGTCCGTGGACATCACGTCATAGCTCGCGGCTTCGCTCGCCTTGTATTCAACCTTGAGGCTGGCATTGCCGCCCTGATCCCAATACAACAACTCAATGCTGTGGAACCCAGCACCGATCTCCACGCCGGTCACAGCCTTGTTGGCCACTGATGTGATGCCGTCGAAGACCAAGACTGCGACACCGTCGATCATCAGACGATAGCCGTCGTCAGCTGTGATCTTGAAGTCGTAGAAACCGCTCGAGAAATAGGCGGCACCAACCATCCGGATCGCGGCGTCGGTTGTCTTGCCCATGGTTTGAGCGGTACTGGCTCTCAGCGACTTTTCATCGTCAGTCGCGTTGTTGTTATCCAGGAAGGTATAAAGCGCGGCCCGCGCGCTGCTCGTCGGCGCCGCCACTGCCGCACCGGCGGCGGTATTGGTGTTATTGCCCAGATCGCTCGTGACGTTACCGTAGTTGAGGGTTTTTGCAGTAAAGGTGGCATCCACCGCTGCGGCCTTGGCAGAAGTGGTTGTGCCGGTAATGTCGACGCCCTGGCGACCGTTGATGATGGTCTCGACAAGTTTGATGCTGGCAAGGTTGCCTTTGTAGTCATCCCTGTGCGTCTTGTTTCCAGCAACGAATGCATCGTTGTAGCCGTAATACTCGGCTGCCAGACCCAATGCAGAGGAAGAGACGGCCGTCGTCGAACTGGCGCCGTATACGTTGACCGTCAACGTGCTGCTGGCCGTATCGCCATCGTTGTCGGTAAGCGTATAGCCAAACGTTTCCTTGCCCGTCTTGTCGACGGCGGCGGTATAGGAATAGCGTCCTTCGACCATATCGATCACGAACTTGCCGCCCAACGCCGTCGTGATCGTCAATGCGTGGCTCGTGCCGTCGAAAGTACCCTTCGTGCCGCCAGACAGGGTGCCCGTGGTGGAAACGGTATTCTTGGTGGCGTCGTAGGTGTACGTCAGGCCCGATACGGTAATCGTCTTGATCGATCCGGCGTCGCCACCGAAGCGGCCGGTCTGTGCCGTGCCGTCGTAGCCCAATCCACCCGTCACTTCGCGCGTTGGCACCGTGGACAACACCGTCGACGTCAACTGGCTCAGATTCGACACGATCACCGTACCCGTCGCGTTGTTGTCGACCGACTTCTGGCCGTCGTAGCTGATCGGGTTCAAATAAGTGGCACTCACGTCGGAGCCCATGCCCACGGCAAATGTGTTGATCTTGTTGGCCACGAGGAAGGCTTCCCAGGCAGCCTGCTCCTTGGCATCGATCCCGTCGCCCAGCGTCGGATCCGTTGTGTTGCCCGGATTATTGACACTGTTGACCTGGTTGGACATCGTCGGCTCGCCGTCCGAGAAGAAGTACGCGACGTTGTTGCCGCCGGCCAGCTTGCCGGAGGTGTTGAACGCCGTTTGCGCCTTCGCCAAAGCGTCGTCGTAGTTCGTGCCGCCGTTTGCCGTCAGGTAGGTGAGGTAGGTCTTGGCCTGGGCCACCGTCATCCACGAGGTGGCGTTTTGCGCGGTACTGTTGAACGACACCCCTTGTACACGCACGTCGCCCAGCTCGGCGTACTTGTCGAGCATGCTGGTAACGGCGGCCTTCATGGCATCCAGGCGCGTCATCGTCACGCCTGCCGAGTTGGTGAATTTCTCGGCCATGCTGCCCGATGTATCCAGCATCAGGAGGAGGTTGGTCGTGGCTGTCGGTTGGAAGATATTGGCCGTGGAGGATTGCGCAATCGGCGAGTCGTCTTCAACCGTGATCGCCAGTTGCGTCGTGGACGATGCGGAACCGTCGTTCACGGTCACCCCGACGTTGAACGACAGCGTGTCCTCCGAGCCCTTCACAGGATGGTCGAGGCCGCCGAGCAGGTTCACCGAGTAATTGCCCGAAGCGTCCATCACGACTTTGATCACATCCTTGGCCGTCGTGCTGCCGGTCAACGTCATGCCGTCGCTGCTGACCTTCCATGTCACGGTCAATCCACCCGACGTGAGCGTTGTCGTCGGCGGGGTCAAGCTGACCTTGAACGTCGTGTTGTCGACATCCACGATACCGATCTTGCCGGTGAAGGTGGCCGAGTCGGTCGTGTCGCTGGTGCCGGCGGTGTCCTTCAAGCCGCCATCGAGACCTTCCTCGGAAACCGTCGCCGATGACGACGTCAACACGGGCGCGTCGTTGGTGCCCTTGATCGTGACGCTGATGACCTGTTGCGTACCGTCCTGGCTCGTCACGGTGAAGTTCTCGATCCGCGTCGTATCGCTATTCAGGTATTGCGTCTTGCTGTTGTCGACCGAGTAGGTCCAGGCGCCTGTCGACGAAATCGTCAAGGTACCGAGGTTGCCCGCGGCCGGCGTCACCGTGGTGCTGATCGCACTTTGGTTCTGATCCGGATCGACGAACGTCAGCACGCCCGAGGTCGTGAGCTTGCCGCTCACAACGTTCGTGTCTTCCGTTACCGTGCCGGTGGTGGCGCCACCGAACACCGTGGCGTCGTTCGTGCCCTTGATCGTGACGGAGATCGTTTGCGTGGTGCCGTCCAGGGTCGAGACCGTGAAGGTTTCGACACGGGTGTCGCCGGCGCCGAGGTATTGCACCTTGCTGTTGGCCACGGCATACGACCACTTGCCTGCCGCGTCGATGCTCAACGAACCGAGCACGCCCACGCCAGGCGTGACCGTGGTCACGAAGCCGGATTGGTTTTGATCGGCGTCGGCCGCCACCAATGCACCCGTGGCGGTGAGGTTGCCCTGGGCGTTGGCGTTCAGATCTTCCGTCACTTCGCCCGTGCGCGCACCGGTGATCGTCGGCACATCGTTCACGCCCGTTACCGTGACGGTAATGGTTTGCGTGGTGTTGCTCGCCGTGGTAACCGTAAACGTTTCCTGCTTGGTCTCACCCGCGCCTAAGTATTGGACACGGCTGTTGTCCACGCTGTAGGTCCACTTGCCGGCAGCGTCGATCGTGAGCGAGCCCAGCGTGCCGCTGGCGCCCACGCCCGAACCCGCCTTGAACACCACGGCCTGATCGTCGGCGCCGCGCAAGAGGAGGGTGCTGGTAGCGGACAGCGTAGTGGGGCTGCTGTCTTCCGTTACCGCGCCTGCGTTCGGCGTGAGCGGGAACACGAACACATTCTGCGTGGTCGACGCGCTTGCCGTACCGCCGTTGATACCTTCAGCTGTAGCGGTGTAGTTCAGCGCGATCACACCCACGAAGCCCGTCGGCGGCAACAACTTCAAGGTTGCCAGCGACCAGTCGGTCAGCGACACCACTTGCGTCGAGCTGGTGATCGTGACGCTGTGGCCCGCAGCATCGGTAAGTACCGTACCTGCCGGGATATTGCTCACCGACACCTTCAACGTTTCGTTGGGGCCGATCGTGTCGGTCAGCGCGGCGGTGGGCGTACCCAATTCGATACGCGAACCCGTCACGCCTTCGTCTTCCTTGACCGCGTAGAAGCTGTAGCCACCGGCATCCTTCTGCACCGGCGAGAAGTCCAATGCGCCGGCCTGCAATGCTGCCACGCTGGGGTAGACAGCGAATGCACCGCTGGTGATCGAGGTGGCCGCACCGCCATCCACGCCCACCATCAGGCTCAAACGACCTGCGCCATCGTTGTTGGTCATGTAGACCTCCAACGGGTAATAGCCGCTCACGGTCGGTTGAATGGTGACCGTCTGGTAGTTGCCATAGGTGTTGAAGTCTTTGGTCAACACAGCGGTGTCGCCCACCTTGAACTGCATGGTGTCGTCCCAGTACCCGCTGAACGTGTAGCTCTTGCCGGCTTCCAGGAACATCAGGCCCTTGATCGCGTACACGTCGCCTACTGCCACATTGCGATCAAAGGCACTGCCGTCGGTGGTCGTGGTGGTCGGCGTTTTGCCATCCACCAGCCCCTGCAGGCTGCCGGCCATCTTGTAGGCGGCGTTGTTTACGCCTACGCCTTGGTAGTAATTGATCGTCAGGCCTTGCGAAGTGCTGAGCGCGCCTGTTTCAGCTGCGGTCAGTGCATGCGGCACTACCGTGATCGTGGGCTTGTCCACCGAACCCGTCACCGTAACGGTGAGGGTAGTGGTGGCCGTGCCGCCTTGACCGTCGCTGACGGTGTAGCTCACCGACGTGGTCTTGGTGGCGCCTTCCGTCAGTGCCTGGAAGTCCTGCCCCGGGTTGAACACATAGCTGCCATCGGCCTTGAGCGTAAACGTGCCGCCGGCGCTACCGGCGATCGCCACACCCAGATTGGCGGCACTGTTGTTGACGGCGGACACCACCAGCGTGCTGCCGGCGTCGATGTCGCTGTCGTTGGCCAGCACACCGTTGCCGGCCGAAACCGTCAAGGTGTTGTCTTCGCCCACGGTACCGGTGTCGGCCGTGGCGATGGGGGCGTCGTTGGTGCCGGTGATCGTGACGCTGATCGTCTTGGTCGTGCCATCGGCCGACTGCACCGTGAACTGTTCGACCTTGGTTTGATTCGCGCCGAGATACTGCACGGCGCTGTTGGCGACCGAGTACGTCCACGCGCCGTTGGCAGCGATAGACAGACTGCCCAGCGCGTTGCCGACTGCTGTGGCCGTGCCGGCCTTGAAGCTGGCTTCGCCGCTGTCGGCGTCGGTGACGATCAAGGTGCCGGTCGAGACCAACGTGCCTTGCGAACTGACGTTCGTGTCTTCGGTGACCGTACCCGTTGCAGCACCCGAGAACGTCGGGATGTCGTTGGTACCGGTGATCGTCACGGTGACGACCGTGGTGGTGCCATCGGCGGCGGAGACGGTGAAGGATTCCGTCTTCGTGGCGCCTGCTGCCAGGTATTGCACGGCGCTATTGGCGACGTTGTACGTCCACGTGCCGTTTTCAGCGATGGACAACGATCCCAAAGTCGAGCCAACCGGGACGGCGGTGCCCGCCTTGAAGGTGCTTTGACCCGAGTCGGCGTCGGAAATGGTCAACGTGCCGGTGGAGACGAGGTTGCCGTTGGCATTGACGGCCGTGTCTTCAGTCACGGCCCCGGTAGCGACGCCCGAGAATGTGGGGATGTCGTTGGTGCCGGTGATGGTGACGGTGATGACCGTCGTGGTGCCGTCAGCAGTGGTGACCGTAAATGATTCGAGCTTCGTTTGACCCGCCGCCAGATATTGCACCGCGCTGTTGGGAACGTTGTAGGTCCATGCGCCGTTGGCGGCGATGGACAACGAGCCCAGCACTGAACCGACCGCGACAGCGGTGCCGGCCTTGAACGTGCTCTGTCCAGTATCGGCGTCGTTGACGATGAGCGTACCGGTGGATACCAGGTTGCCGTTTGCATTGACAGCGGTATCTTCGGTCACGGTGCCGGTGGCGGCACCCGTGAAGGTCGGAACGTCATTCGTGCCGGTGATCGTGACCGTCACAACCGTGGTCGTGCCGTCTGCGGCAGAAACAGTGAAAGACTCAACCTTGGTTTGACCGGCGGCGAGGTATTGAACGGCCGAGTTTGCGACGTTGTAGGTCCAGGTGCCGTTCTCGGCGATGGACAACGAGCCCAAGGTCGAACCGACCGGGACTCCGGTACCAGCCTTGAACGTGCTTTGACCAGCGTCTGCGTCCGAGATCGTCAATGTGCCCGATGAAACCAGATTGCCGTTGGCGTTGACGGCGGTGTCTTCCGTGACGGCGCCAGCGTTCGTGCCCGAGAATGTCGGAACGTCGTTCGTGCCGGTGATCGTGACGGTGACGACCGTGGTGGTGCCATCAGCGGCCGAAACGGTGAACGACTCAACCTTCGTTTGACCTGCGGCCAAGTACTGAACGGCCGAGTTGGCAACGTTATAGGTCCAGGTGCCGTTTTCAGCGATTGACAACGAGCCCAAGGTCGAACCGACCGCGACGGCGGTGCCGGCCTTGAAGGTGCTTTGACCTGCGTCAGCGTCGGAGATAGTCAACGTGCCAGTGGACACGAGGTTGCCGTTGGCATTGACGGCCGTGTCTTCAGTCACGGTTCCAGTTGCCGCTCCAGCGAACGTCGGAACGTCGTTGGTGCCGGTGATCGTGACCGTGACGACAGTGGTCGTGCCGTCAGCGGCCGAGACCGTAAACGACTCGACCTTTGTTTGACCGGCAGCCAGGTATTGAACGGCGCTGTTAGGAACGTTGTACGTCCAGGCCCCGTTAGTCCCAATCGACAGCGAACCCAAAGTCGACCCGACCGGCACGCCGTTGCCAGCCTTGAAAGTGCTCTGACCTGCGTCAGCGTCCGAGATCGTCAACGTGCCGGTGGAAACGAGGTTGCCATTGGCGTTGACGGCCGTGTCTTCAGTCACGGTTCCAGTTGCTGCGCCAGCGAACGTCGGAACGTCGTTGGTGCCGGTGATCGTGACAGTAACAACAGTGGTTGTGCCGTCAGCGGCTGAGACCGTGAACGACTCAACCTTCGTCTGGCCAGCGGCCAGGTACTGAACTGCACTGTTCGCGACGTTGTAGGTCCACGTGCCATTCTCAGCAATGGACAACGAGCCCAGCGTCGTGCCGACCGGCACAGCGGTACCAGCCTTGAACGTGCTTTGACCTGCGTCCGCATCCGAGATCGTCAGCGTGCCTGACGAGACCAGATTGCCGTTGGCGTTGACTGCCGTATCTTCGGTGACGGTGCCGGTAGCAACACCTGCGAACGTCGGCACATCATTCGTGCCGGTGATCGTGACCGTGACGACGGTGGTCGTGCCATCAACGGCGGAAACCGTGAACGACTCGACCTTCGTTTGACCGGCGGCGAGGTACTGAACCGCGCTGTTGGCGACGTTGTAGGTCCATGTATCGTTTTCGGCGATGGACAACGAGCCCAAGGTCGAACCGACAGGGACGGCGGTGCCAGCCTTGAACGTGCTTTGACCTGCGTCGGCATCCGAGACCGTCAACGTGCCAGTGGACACGAGGTTGCCGTTGGCGTTAACGGCGGTGTCTTCGGTGACAGCGCCAGCGTTCGCGCCCGAGAATGTCGGGACGTCGTTGGTACCGGTAATGGTTACCGTGACGACGGTGGTGGTGCCGTCAGCAGCGGAAACTGTGAACGACTCAATCTTGGTTTGACCAGCGGCAAGGTACTGAACCGCGCTGTTGGCAACGTTGTATGTCCACGTGCCGTTCTCTGCAATCGACAGCGAACCCAAGGTCGAGCCAACCGGAACGGCGGTGCCAGCCTTGAACGTGCTTTGACCAGCGTCAGCGTCCGAGATCGTCAACGTGCCCGACGAAACCAGGTTGCCGTTAGCGTTGATGGCGGTGTCTTCGGTGACGGCGCCAGCGTTCGTGCCCGCGAATGTCGGAACATCGTTCGTGCCCGTGATCGTGACGGTCACAACAGTGGTCGTGCCGTCAGCAGCATAAACCGTGAACGACTCAACCTTTGTTTGACCAGCAGCCAGATACTGCACAGCGCTGTTGGCGACGTTGTAGGTCCAGGTGCCATTTTCCGCAATCGACAGCGAACCCAAGGTCGTACCGACCGGCACAGCAGTGCCAGCCTTGAAGGTGCTTTGACCAGCGTCAGCGTCCGAGATCGTCAGCGTGCCGGACGAGACCAGATTGCCGTTGGCGTTGACGGCCGTGTCTTCGGTGACGGCGCCAGCGTTCGCGCCCGAGAATGTCGGAACATCGTTCGTGCCCGTGATCGTGACGGTCACAACAGTGGTCGTGCCGTCAGCAGCAGAAACCGTGAACGACTCAACCTTTGTTTGACCAGCAGCCAGATACTGCACAGCGCTGTTGGCGACGTTGTAGGTCCAGGTGCCATTTTCCGCAATCGACAGCGAACCCAAGGTCGTACCGACCGGCACAGCAGTGCCAGCCTTGAAGGTGCTTTGACCAGCGTCAGCGTCCGAGATCGTCAGCGTGCCGGACGAGACCAGATTGCCGTTGGCGTTGACGGCCGTGTCTTCGGTGACAGCGCCAGCGTTCGCGCCCGAGAATGTCGGCACATCATTGGTGCCGGTGATCGTGACCGTGACGACAGTGGTCGTGCCGTCAGCGGCCGAGACCGTGAACGACTCAACCTTCGTTTGACCAGCGGCGAGGTACTGAACCGCGCTGTTCGGAACGTTGTACGTCCAGGCGCCGTTAGCTGCGATGGACAGCGAACCCAAGGTCGAACCGACGGGGACTGCGGTGCCAGCCTTGAACGTGCTTTGACCTGCGTCAGCGTCCGAGATCGTCAACGTGCCGGACGAAACCAGATTGCCGTTCGCGTTGACAGCGGTGTCTTCAGTCACGGTGCCGGCAGCGGCGCCCGAGAACGTCGGGACGTCGTTGGTGCCGGTGATCGTGACGGTGACGACAGTGGTCGTGCCGTCAGCGGCGGATACCGTGAACGATTCGGTTTTCGTTTGACCAGCGGCAAGGTATTGAACGGCGCTGTTGGCAACGTTGTAGGTCCAGGTGCCATTTTCAGCAATCGACAACGAGCCTAAGGTCGAACCGACCGGCACAGCAGTGCCAGCCTTGAAGGTGCTTTGGCCAGTGTCAGCGTCCGAGATGGTCAGGGTGCCCGACGAAACCAGATTGCCGTTGGTGTTGACGGCAGTGTCTTCGGTTACCGAACCTGCAGATGCACCGGCGAACGTCGGCACATCATTCGTACCGGTGATGGTGACAGTAACGACGGTGGTCGTACCGTCAGCGGCCGAAACAGTGAACGACTCAACCTTCGTCTGACCAGCGGCCAGGTACTGAACCGCGCTGTTGGCAACGTTGTAGGTCCACGTGCCGTTTTCAGCAATGGACAACAAGCCCAAGGTCGAACCGACCGGGACGGCAGTGCCAGCCTTGAATGTGCTTTGACCTGCATCAGCATCCGTGATCGTCAACGTGCCCGACGAGACCAGATTGCCGTTGGCGTTGACGGCGGTGTCTTCAGTGACAGCGCCAGCGTTCGCGCCCGAGAAGGTCGGGACGTCGTTGGTACCGGTAATGGTTACCGTGACGACGGTGGTGGTGCCGTCAGCAGCGGAAACTGTGAACGACTCAACCTTTGTTTGACCAGCGGCCAGGTATTGAACGGCGCTGTTCGCGACGTTGTAGGTCCACGTGCCGTTTTCAGCAATGGACAACGAGCCCAAGGTCGAACCGACCGGGACGGCGGTGCCAGCCTTGAAGGTGCTTTGGCCAGCGTCAGCATCGGAGATTGTCAACGTGCCAGTGGACACGAGGTTGCCATTGGCATTGACGGCCGTGTCTTCAGTGACTGTGCCGGTAGCCGCTCCAGCGAACGTCGGCACATCATTCGTGCCGGTGATCGTGACCGTCACAACGGTTGTGGTGCCGTCAGCAGCTGCGACGGTGAACGACTCAACCTTTGTTTGACCGGCAGCCAAGTATTGAACTGCACTGTTAGCGACGTTGTAGGTCCACGTGCCGTTCTCTGCAATCGACAGCGAACCCAAGGTCGAACCGACCGGCAAAGCAGTGCCAGCCTTGAACGTACTTTGGCCTGCGTCAGCATCCGAGATCGTCAACGTGCCGGACGAAACAAGGTTGCCATTGGCGTTGACAGCGGTGTCTTCCGTGACCGTGCCGGTGGCGGCACCAGCAAACGTCGGCACATCATTCGTGCCGGTGATCGTCACCGTCACAACGGTGGTGGTGCCGTCGGCAGCCGAGACCGTGAACGACTCAACCTTCGTCTGACCAGCGGCGAGGTACTGAACAGCCGAGTTGGCAACGTTGTAGGTCCATGTGCCGTTCTCAGCGATTGACAATGAACCCAAGGTCGAACCGACCGGAACGGCAGTGCCGGCCTTGAAGGCGCTCTGACCTGCGTCCGCGTCGGAGATCGTCAACGTGCCGGACGAAACCAGATTGCCGTTGGCGTTGACAGCCGTGTCTTCGGTGACTGTGCCAGTGGCAGCGCCCGCGAACATCGGAACGTCGTTGGTACCCGTGATCGTGACGGTGACCACGGTGGTCGTGCCGTCAGCGGCCGAAACCGTAAACGACTCAACCTTGGTTTGACCAGCGGCCAAGTATTGAACAGCGCTGTTCGCGACGTTGTAGGTCCAAGTGCCGTTCTCAGCGATTGACAATGAACCCAAGGTCGAGCCGACCGGGACTGCGGTGCCAGCCTTGAACGTGCTTTGGCCTGCGTCTGCGTCCGAGATCGTCAACGTGCCGGACGAAACCAGATTGCCATTGGCGTTGACGGCGGTGTCTTCAGTAACTGTTCCGGTAGCTGCGCCCGCAAACGTCGGAACGTCATTAGTTCCAGTGATCGTGACCGTCACAACCGTGGTCGTGCCATCCGCAGCCGAGACCGTGAACGATTCGACCTTGGTTTGGCCAGCGGCCAAGTACTGAACGGCCGAGTTGGCAACGTTGTAGGTCCAAGTGCCATTCTCTGCAATCGACAGCGAACCCAAAGTCGAACCCACCGGGACGGCGGTGCCAGCTTTGAACGTGCTCTGACCGGCATCGGCATCAGCGATGGTCAACGTGCCGGTGGACACGAGGTTGCCGTTCGTGTTGACGGCGGTGTCTTCCGTCACTGTGCCTGTGGCCGCGCCGGAGAATGTTGGCACATCGTTAGTGCCAGTGATTGTGACATTGATGATCGTGGGCGTGCCATCAGCACTCAGTACCGTGAACGACTCGACTTTCGTTTGTCCTGCGGCCAAATACTGAACCGCCGAATTTGCAACGCTGTAGTTCCATTTGCCGTCGGTGCCGATCGCAAGCGATCCCAGCGTACCGTTTGCAGGCGTACCTGTACCGGCACGGAACACGGCCTCGCCGGTATCCACGTCGGTAATGTTGAGTTGACCTGCCGTCGTGAGATTACCGCTCACGACATTGGCGTCTTCAAGCACAGTACCTGTGGTCGCGCCGCCGATTACGGGAGCATCGTTGGTGCCATTGATCGTGACCGTGATGTTGCGCGTGGTGCCGTCGTCCGTCACGATGGCAAAGGTTTCGACGTAGCTCTTACCCGCACCCAACGCCTGCACGCTGGGCGACGAATTGTCGAGCGTGTACGTCCATTGACCGCCCGTGGTCATTGTGAAGGTACCGTAAGACGTCGTGGTGGTGCTGGCATTGAAGGACTTGCCTTCGCCCGCGTCCCGATCTTGAATCGACATGTAGCCCGACACCTGGCCGTTCCACGCGGTGTCTTCCGTCACCGTGCCGCTGAACGTACCGGAGATGTTCGCCACGTCGTTGGTGCCGACCACCGTGATCGTCACCGTCTGCGTCGTACCGTCCTTTGCAGTGATGATGAACGCATCTTCACGCGTTTCACCGCCACGCAGCGTCTGCACCGCATCGGTGCTGTTGTTCAGGTCGTAGACCCACTTGCCGTTGGCGTCCACAACCAGCATGCCGTACTGACTGGTGATCCATGCCGGATTGAAGCCGACCGCGCCGGCATCCGAGCTGGTCGCCGTCAATTGGCCTTCCACATGCAGTGTGCCGTCTTCGACAACGGTTCCCGTCGTGACGCCGCCGATAACAGCCGCCTCATTTGTGCCGTGGATCGTGATCGTCACGGTTTGTGCCGTGCCATCCTTGGCCAGGACCGTAAAGACTTCGTCTTTGGTCTGGTTGCTGTTCAGGTATTGAACCGACGCATTGGAAACGGTGTAGGTCCATTCGCCAGCAGCGTTGACGGTCAAGCTGCCCAACGTACCGGAAGCCGGGGTGCCTGTGCCGGCCTGGAAGCTGGCTTCGCCGGCGTCCACGTCCGTGATCGTGAGTTTGCCAGTCGTCGACAGATTGTTATTGCTGACGTTGGTGTCTTCGGTCACGCTTCCCGTCGTCACACCGCCGATAACGGCAGCATCGTTGACGCCGACAATTTTCACAGTAATGGTCTGTGTCGTGCCGTCTGCCGATTGGACGGTAAAGATCTCGTCCTTGGTCACGCCCGCGCCAAGATACTGGACAGCGCTGTTGGCAACGGCGTAATTCCATTGACCGGCTGCGTTGATCGTCAGCGAACCCAACGTGCCGTTGGCTGCCGTAGCGGCACCAGCCTTGAAGCTGCTTTCACCGGCGTCGATGTCGCTCACGTTGAGCTTGCCGCTCGCGGTGAGGTTGCTGTTAGTGACGTTCGAGTCCTCGGTGACGGTACCTGTCACCGCGCCGCTGAATGTGGCAGTGTCGTTTGTACCAGTAATGGTGACCGTCACGACAGTGGTCGTGCCGTCGGCGGCAGAAACCGTGAACGACTCGACCTTGGTTTGACCGGCGCCTAGGTATTGAACGGCCGAGTTGGCAACGTTGTACGTCCAAGTGCCGTTCTCGGCGATGGACAACGAACCCAGTGTCGAGCCGACGGGGACTGCGGTGCCTGTCTTGAACGTGCTTTGGCCTGCGTCAGCATCGGTGATGATCAACGAGCCTGAGGAGACCAGGTTGCCGTTGACATTGACGGCCGTATCTTCGGTGACGGCACCGGCGTTCGCGCCCGAGAACGTCGGGACGTCGTTCGTGCCGGTGATCGTGACCGTCACAACCGTGGTCGTGCCGTCTGCGGCGGATACGGTGAACGACTCGACCTTTGTTTGGCCGGCAGCGAGGTATTGAACGGCCGAGTTTGCGACGTTGTAGGTCCAGGTGCCATTCTCTGCAATCGCCAGCGAACCCAACGTCGAACCGACCGGGACGGCGGTGCCGGCCTTGAACGTGCTTTGGCCAGCATCGGCATCCGAGATCGTCAACGTGCCCGACGAAACCAGATTGCCGTTCGCGTTGACGGCGGTGTCTTCGGTCACGGTGCCGGTAGCGGCACCGGAGAACGTCGGCACGTCATTCGTGCCGGTGATCGTGACCGTGACAACAGTGGTCGTGCCATCAGCGGCCGAGACCGTGAACGATTCAACCTTCGTCTGGCCTGCGGCCAAGTACTGAACGGCCGAGTTGGCAACGTTATAGGTCCAGGTGCCGTTCTCTGCAATGGACAACGAGCCCAAGGTCGAACCGACCGGTACAGCGGTACCAGCCTTGAACGTGCTTTGACCTGCGTCAGCGTCCGCGATCGTCAACGTGCCCGACGAAACCAGATTGCCGTTGGCGTTGACAGCGGTGTCTTCCGTGACGGCGCCAGCGTTCGTGCCCGAGAATGTCGGAACGTCGTTCGTGCCGGTGATCGTGACGGTGACGACCGTGGTGGTGCCGTCAGCGGCCGAAACCGTGAACGACTCAACCTTAGTCTGGCCTGCGGCCAAGTACTGAACGGCCGAGTTGGCAACGTTATAGGTCCACGTGCCGTTTTCAGCGATGGACAACGAGCCCAAGGTCGTGCCGACCGGCACAGCGGTACCAGCCTTGAACGTGCTTTGGCCTGCGTCCCCATCCGAGATGGTCAGCGTGCCCGACGAAACCAGATTGCCGTTGGCGTTGACAGCCGTGTCTTCCGTGACGGCGCCAGCGTTCGTGCCCGAGAATGTCGGCACATCATTCGTACCGGTGATCGTGACAGTAACGACGGTGGTGGTGCCATCCGCTGCCGAGACCGTGAACGACTCAACCTTCGTCTGACCAGCGGCGAGGTACTGAACAGCCGAGTTGGCGACGTTGTAGGTCCACGTGCCGTTTTCAGCAATGGACAACGAGCCCAGCGTCGTGCCGACCGGCACAGCGGTACCAGCCTTGAACGTGCTTTGACCCGCGTCAGCGTCCGAGATCGTCAGGGTGCCCGACGAGACCAGATTGCCGTTAGCGTTGACGGCAGTGTCTTCCGTGACCGTGCCGGTGGCGGCACCAGCAAACGTCGGCACATCATTCGTGCCGGTGATCGTCACCGTCACAACGGTGGTGGTGCCGTCGGCAGCCGAGACCGTGAACGACTCAACCTTCG